>Ga0209105_100361_pt1 | contig 15248 bp, 14 predicted proteins | sample SedPBSmetaG_FD_184158 | JGI IMG/M metagenome (GOLD analysis project Ga0209105, IMG submission 184158) | Freshwater sediment bacterial and archeal communities from Indian Creek, Illinois, USA to study Microbial Dark Matter (Phase II) -... | ecosystem: Environmental > Aquatic > Freshwater > Creek >...
AAAGGAATCAAGGTTTCCGATGAAGAACTTGAGGCGGTCCGGATAGAGCGTTCTGAGTTTCATGGCGAGTGGAATTATACCATTCTACCGAAAAATTGATTTTAGGTTAATATTTTGCGGCTCCTAAAGCGGCTCCGGATCCCGGAAAAGAAGCCCGCAAGGGAACGCCCCATCAGGGTAAGGGTACCTGCTTTTTCCACGCCGTTTGCGGCAATCAGCGCAGTTTCGGCCAGCAGTGCATCATCGAGGTAAACACTGACGTTGCCCAACGGCGCATATGGGGAAACGGGTGCGGCAAATGATGGGGGGTAGTTTGACTTAATGACAAGATCTTCGCTGCGGTGGAAGGGGATTATTACCTCCACCGCTCTTTCTGCCTGCAGACCAAGCTGCTGTGCGACCCCGCCGGTTATATTGATCACGGTTACCGCTTCTCCCTGGGCGAAAACGGGGTGCCGGGTATGATTGCGAAAGGCATAATTAAGCAGGATCTCACTGTCCCGCAGCCGGGTGGCGGTGCTGCTCCCGTTGAGCAGCACCGCGATAAAACGCATCCCTTTTTGCTCTGCTGTGGCGATGAGGCAGTAGCCTGCCTCATCGGTATGCCCTGTTTTCAGCCCGTCTGCCCCGGTAAAGCGTCCCAGCAGCGGATTGCGGTTATGCTGCTCAATACCGTTAAAGGTATATTCTTGCATGGAATGGATCGTCAGGGCTTCGGGGAACTTTTGCAGATAATAATGGGCGAGGCGCGCCATATCAAGGGCGCTGCTGTATTGATCAGGGTGAGGCAGCCCGGAGGTGTTTTGGAAAATGGTAGCAGAAAGGCCCAGTTCCTGTGCTTTGCGGTTCATCTCTGCGACAAATTGGCTTTCCGAACCGCTGAGATGTTCCGCTATGGCTACGCAGGCGTCATTGGCAGAGATCGTGGCCATACCTGTTATCAATTCGCCAAAGGCCACTGCCTGATTGACCTCCAGAAACATCTGGGAGCCGCCTGTTTGCCAGGCCGCTTCGCTGATGAGAACCTTGTCGTCCCAGCGTACCCGTCCGTCCTGCAGCGCTTCATAAGCTAAAAGGAGTGTCATGATCTTGGCCAGACTGGCCGGAGGCATGGGCTTGTCCGCGTTGCGGGCATAAATAATCTCGCCACGGGAAAATTCCATCAGCACCGCCGCCTGCGCGTCAAGCTCCGGAAAAGAAACATCCCTGGCCTCCAGCATACGGGGGAAGGGGATGAAGGTGCTCCAGCCGAGAATGCACAGCGTTAAAAATGAGGGTAGCAGTTTTTTCCATGATCTTTTCCGCATATTAAGTAGCTCCTTCTTTTTTGTGTCTATTTTCTCAGAAAGTAATCAAATTGGCAATGGTAAAAAATGGAGGGATTAATTATGTTGGTTATAGGCATAAACGGAAGTCCCAATGCGCATGGGAATACGGCAGTGCTGCTACAGGAGTCGCTGCGTGCCGCTGCTGAGGCGGGAGCCGGCACACAACTGATTTTTGCGGCGGAGGTGCTGTACAAACTAAAAACACCTTTCTGCGTAGCCTGCGAGAACCCTTGCCGCGGCAGATGTTATCAGGGTACGTTTTTGGTGGATCTCATGGAGACACTTGCTCGTGCGGACGGCATTCTTTTGGCCAGCCCCGTATATTTTGGTGAGGTATCCGCTCAGCTCAAAAGTTTTTGGGACAGGACACGGCGCCTGCGTAACAGAAGGAAATTGATTAACGTTGTGGGGGGTGCGCTCAGCGTGGGCGCGGCCCGTTTCGGGGGACAGGAAACAACGCTTCAGTCCATCCATAACATGATGCTTGTTCAAGGTATGATTGTGGTAGGAGACGGCCTCAGTGAAGACGATGCCGGACATTTTGGAGCGGCGGCCCAACAACCGGCGCAGGAGGATAATAACGCGCTAAAAAGGGCAGCTGTGCTGGGGAAAAGGGTTGTGCAGGTGGCGCAGGCTGCCGCCCCCCTGCGCGCTGTGCGTGACAATGTTCCTCTTTTTTAGCTGTCTGCAACTACTGCCCTTTTAAATATGCTGCAGGAAAGGAAGATTACCAGTGTTTTTGCGGCAGCAAACTGAGCAATTTGAGGAGCTCTTTCTTTCGCCACGGGCCGTCCTGAGCAAAAACAGCTGCGGCCGCGAACGTATGGAAGTGCCGTGCGATGTGCGTACCGATTTCCAGCGGGACAGGGATCGGATCATCCATTCCAAATCTTTTCGCCGTCTCAAACACAAGACGCAGGTTTTTATCGCGCCGGAGGGAGATCATTATCGTACACGTCTCACCCATACTTTGGAGGTTTCCCAAATTGCCCGTACAGCGGCTCGGGCGCTGCGCCTCAACGAAGACCTCACGGAAGCTATTGCCCTGGGGCACGACCTGGGCCATACCCCTTTTGGTCATGCTGGTGAGGCAGCGCTCAATGATCTGCTGCCGGGGGGGTTCCGGCACAATGAGCAAAGCCTGCGCGTGGTCGAACAATTGGAGGGGGAAGGGGGCCTCAACCTTACCTGGGAGGTGCGTGACGGTATCCTTAAGCACACCGGGCCAGCGGAACCCCTTACCCTCGAAGGGCAACTGGTACGTATCTGCGACCGCATTGCCTATATTAACCACGATATTGACGATGCCCTGCGGGCGGACATCCTTCGCCGCGAGCAGCTGCCGGCGTCGGAAATGGAATATCTGGGCAGTACAAGCTCCCAGCGCATCAACACTATGATCCGTGATCTCATGGAGAACAGCTCGGGAGCTTCATCCATAACGATCAGTGGTCAAATGAAAAAGAACATGGACAATTTGCGCGCTTTTTTATTCGCCAATGTTTACGTGGGTTCGGCGGCAAAAAGTGAGGAGCAAAAGGCGAAGAATATCATCAGGATGCTCTTTAGATTCTGGGTTGAGCATCCCCGGGAAATGGGGAGCAATCTTTATAAGCAGAGCAGCGCTGACGGCATGGAGCGGTGCGTGGCCGATTACATCGCCGGCATGACCGACCATTATATTATTGCCGTTTTTGGCGAAATCTTTCTTCCCCGCCCCTGGAAGTCTTGAAATTAAAGAATAAATATTACAATTCAGACCCCCACGCCTCCGTGCGCGGCGGCACCATCAGAGGAACGAAAAAATAGCCTGACCCAATTTTTATGGAACACGGGCGGGCACGCAGGCCCGCCCCTACTAATAATTTTTTTCCCTTTGTTGCAGGAATAATGCAGGATGCCGGCGAATTAACATCAACAAGGATACTTTATTCATCACCTGACTGATGGGATTATGCAGCCAGGGACCCGTTTCCACATGGTAAGGGGATGATCTGCTTCGCGAGGTAATGTCTGTTTAATGCTTACAGTAAAGCGCAGCTGTATAATAAAATGACATGCCTCGTCTTATGTTGCATCGATGAGGTTTTTTTGTTTACGGGAGGAGCAGGGGAAGATGACGCAAATACCTGCCCATAGGCTTGAGGAGATAAGAAACCGCTTGGATATTGTGGAGCTGGTCTCTTCGTATATTGAACTGAAAAAAGCCGGGCGCAACTATGTGGGTCTCTGTCCGTTTCACCCGGAAAAATCGCCGTCCTTCACCGTATCCCCGGAAAAACAGCTTTATCATTGTTTTGGTTGTCAGAGCGGGGGTAGCCTTTTTACATTTATTATGCAAGCAGAAGGAATATCTTTTCCCGAAGCTGCCCATTTCCTGGCCAGGCGTGCCGGTATGGAACTTGAAGACGAGCCGCTCAGCCCGGCTGAGCAGCAGAAAGCACGACTGCGTGCGCTTCTTTTAAAAGCCAGCGCGGTGGCCCGGGAATACTTCCAGTTCCACCTCTGGCAGACTTCTGCCGGCCGGAAAGCCCTTGCGTACCTGCAGCAGCGCGGCCTTACCGAGCAGACCATAAAAGCTTTCAATTTGGGCTATGCACCCGCCGGGTGGAACGGCCTCAAGGCTGAGCTGGCCCGGCGCGGATTTGACGGGGAATTGGGCATGAAAGCGGGCCTGCTTGCAGGCAAAGGGGAGAAAAAATGCTACGATCTTTTCCGGGAACGCATTATTTTCCCGATCATGGACAATCAAGGCGAAACGCTGGGTTTTGGCGGCCGTCTCCTTAAAGAAGGGGAGCCACGTTATCTGAACACGGCGGAAACCCTGCTTTTTCATAAAGGAGGCCTGCTTTACGGTTTGCCCCAGGCTTTACCGGCCATACGCAGGAAAAAAGAAGCGTTGCTGGTGGAGGGATACCTGGATGTGCTCCTGCTGCACCAGCACGGTTTTGCCCATTGTGTGGCCCCCCTAGGCACAGCGCTTACGGGCAGGCATGTTTCGCTGTTGCGCGGGCGGCTGGAAAAGATTATCCTGGCCTTTGACGGCGATGCAGGCGGAGAAGACGCCGCACAGCGCAGCCTCGACATTCTGGAAAAAGAAGGAACTCGTGTTGCTGTGGCTCTGCTCCCTGCAGGAAAAGATCCGGCTGATATACTCAGTGTGGAAGGTGCGGCATTCCTGGAACAGGAGATTCTGGCAAAATCTTTGACCGTGCTGGAGTATCGGCTGCACATGCTGAAGAAAGGTTTTGACCTGCAAAAAGATGAAGAACGGCTCGCTTTCTGGCAAAAGGCGCGCCCGCTGCTTGCTGGAAGTGCCGAGGCCGTGGAGCGGGATGCCCAACTTAAAAAAATTGCTGTAGAAATTGGTTCTTCCCTAGAGGTATTACGGGGGGATTTAGAGAAAATAATACGAGGATATCCGTTAAAGAAAAGCACGCTGCTGCTAGGAAAGGAAAAGGAGAGCGAGAAGCTCCCGCCGCACGGGCTCCTGGAAAAAGAGCTGCTTTCCTCTTTATTGCAGCATCCGGAATATGCCGCAGAGGTGTGGCCGGAGTTTCATCCTGAAAATTTTACTCACGGACCATACCGGGAGATAGCGGCTTGTATGTTTAGCTTGTCTCAACAGGGAATTCCGGTAAAAACAGCGGCATTGTTAAGTTACTTTTCCTCTGAGGTTATGCATAAAATAATTACAAGTATGTCAACAGATTCACGATTTGCCGATACGGTTACCGCGTTTAAAACTTTAAAAAGCTGCCTGCGCCGGAAAAAGGCCTTAAGTTGGGCCGAAGAGAGAGAACGGCTGATAAAATCTCTCCGGGATAATGTAAGGCGGGAAGATATAACAGGCAAGTTGCGGCGGGTACAGGAGTTAAAGAGGTTGGAAGAGGAGCTTTACCGGTCTGGGGAAGGAGGGAATTTTGATGGCTAAAGAAGTGGGAAAAAAAATGTCCCTGCAGGAAATCCAGCAATCCTTGCTCTTAAAGGGTAAAAAGCGGGGTAATATCAGCTATAAAGAGATAGTTGACGCCTTGCAGGAGTTCAACCTGAATACGGAAGCCATCGAAGACTTTTATGAAGAGCTTTCCCGCCAGGGTGTTGAGGTCATCGAAGAGGTCGTAGAGGTGGAGCTGATTGAGGATGACTCCCTCAAGACTATCCCCGAGGGCGATTTGGAGACACTCATCCCCGAAGGAATCAGCGTCAACGATCCGGTGCGCATGTACTTAAAAGAGATCGGAAAGATTCCTCTGCTCACCCCGGAAGAAGAGATTCAGCTGGCCCAAAGCATGGAAGACGGCAATGAGGATGCTAAAAGGCGCCTTGCCGAGGCCAACCTGCGCCTGGTTGTCAGCATCGCCAAGAAGTATGTGGGTCGAGGCATGCTTTTTCTGGACCTTATTCAGGAAGGGAACTTGGGGCTGATTAAAGCTGTGGAAAAATTTGATTACCGCAAGGGCTATAAGTTCAGCACTTACGCCACATGGTGGATTCGCCAGGCCATTACCCGGGCCATTGCCGACCAGGCGCGCACTATCCGCATTCCGGTGCACATGGTGGAAACGATAAATAAATTGATTCGTATTTCCCGTCGGCTTGTTCAGGAAATGGGCCGGGACCCCACCCCGGAAGAGATAGCTATGGAGATGGACGTAAGCGTGGAACGGGTGCGGGAAATTCTTAAAATTGCCCAGGAGCCTGTTTCCCTTGAGACTCCCATTGGTGAAGAAGACGACAGCCACCTGGGAGATTTTATCGAAGACCAGGAGGTGCAAGCCCCGGCCGATGCCGCTGCTTTTGAACTGCTTAAAGAGCAGTTGGAAGACGTGCTGGACACCCTGGCACCACGTGAGCAAAAAGTACTGCGCCTCCGCTTTGGCCTGGACGATGGACGCACCCGCACCCTTGAAGAAGTGGGACAGGTTTTTGGTGTGACCCGGGAGCGGATCCGCCAAATTGAAGCCAAGGCCCTGCGCAAATTGCGCCATCCCATGCGCAGCAAACGGTTGAAAGATTATCTGGATTAGCAAGGAAATTTGCGTTTTATAAAACTTGACTACAACCGTTCCTTGCGCTATAATATGAATTGCCGCATATACTAGCCTTCCTCAGTAGCTCAACGGTAGAGCAACCGGCTGTTAACCGGTAGGTTGCAGGTTCGAATCCTGCCTGGGGAGCCATTTTATCTGGGCCCATAGCTCAATGGCAGAGCTACCGGCTCATAACCGGTCGGTTCTAGGTTCGAATCCTAGTGGGCCCACCACAGGCTTGGCCCCTTCGTCTAATCGGTTAGGACACCAGCCTTTCAAGCTGGCAGCAGGGGTTCGAATCCCCTAGGGGTCACCATTTATTTTTTGGGCGAATAGCTCAGCGGGGGAGCACCTGCCTTACAAGCAGGGGGCCGGGGGTTCAAATCCCTCTTCGCCCACCAGCAATAAACGCCGAAAACAGCGGGGTTCAAAGAACTCGCTGTTTTCTTATTCAATTGGAAATTTCGGGACACAATGAAAATTATTTAATGTCCCACCATTCCCATTCTGCGGCTACGGTTATTGAAATCACGTAAAGAATGGTATATACTGGAACAAATGGTTGGCTGCAATTCGAGAGGCGGGAAAGTAATGAACAGGTTGCTGCGTTTAACAGAAATTTGTCACGAAAGTGGCATCTCCATTATGTATCTTTTTGGTTCCATGAAAGACGCAGGCCTTATTGTATTACAGGGCAATGCCGTTATGCAGTCAGATCCTTTGGCGGATATGGATGTGGGAGTGGTTTTTGCCGGCAGTTTGCCGCACGGATTACCAAGGACCAGATTGTACAGTAGAATTTATAACCAGCTTGAGGATCTATTCCTTCCATATAAACTTGATTTAGTATTATTGCAGGAAACCCACTCCGTATTCCAGGCAGAAGCGGTTAAGGGCCATTGTCTTTATTCAGCTGATGATGCTTTTAAGGACAGGTATGAGGAAGACGCCCTGCGCAAGGCATGTGACTTCAGACCATATTTGGAACAGTATCACAAGGAAGTTCTGGAGGCATACCGATAAAATGATCAACAAGAATCTGATTTATAGCAGGCTTGCCTTGACTCAGGATTGCCTGCAGCAGATGTTTAGACTTGCAGCCATTCCAAAAGAATCATTTCTGGAAAATAGAGATACGGTCGCCGCCGCCGAAAGCTATTTGCGGCGTACCCTGGAGGCTGTTTTTGATATTAGCAGGCATATTGTTGCCAAAAGCGGCGGTACTGATTTGGCTGCGGAATATAAAGCCATTGCCAAAGCGCTTGGTGATAAGAAAATTATTACCCCTGGGTTATCTGCTGTTCTTTTTGAAATGGCCGGCTACAGAAACCGGCTTGTTCACCTTTACCACATGATTGAGAACGAAGAGCTTTACGAAATCCTGCAGGTGGATTTGCCGGACATTGAGCAATTTATTTCTGAAATACTCCGCTACGTTGAGAAATAAGTTGACATAAGCGGGGGTTCAAATCCCTCTTCGCCCACCATCAACAAACGCCTCAGCTGATGCTGAACCTCTACATCAAGCGAGGTTATGATATAAAGCTTTTTGAAGAAGCGCTCCAGCTTCTCTTTGAAGAAAAGCCTCTTCCAGCAAAATATCTTGACCATCCGCTTGTTAATCTTTGGATGTGGCGCAAAAAAAATTTCCTAAAAAAGCAGGAATCCTAAAGACTTTGTTAGAATCATTTTAGTGCTTAGCATAGCGTACGCCATGCCAGGCATGCTATCTGCATATATGTGGGAGGATGTGACCGTGGATAGGGCATGTGCCAAACGCCTGTTTTTTTACCATCGTTATGCTTATTTTAGTATAACGAAAAAGCAAAATTGAACTGGAGGAAAATCACTGATGTTGATTGCAAAGACGAAAAAAATGAACCTGTGCCTGATCATTTCCCTGCTGTGTATATTTTTATTGAGCGGCTGCGGTGGCGGCAGCGAAGCGCCTGCCGCAACTCCGGCCGGAGAGCAGGCTGACCGGCAAGACGCAATCATCCCCCAGGAGCTGACCATATCTGCCGCGGCAAGCCTCTCGGATGTCATGGAAGAGATCAAAGGGTATTATGAGGAAAAGTCTGTGCACACTTTGATAATGAATTACGGTTCTTCCGGGTCGCTGCAGCAGCAGATAGAGCAGGGTGCCCCGGTGGATGTCTTTTTTTCAGCAGCGCAGCGGCAAATGAATGCGCTGCAAGAGCAGGGTCTCATTTATACGGAAAGCAGGGTGGACCTGCTGGAAAATGATGTTGTGCTGATTGTTCCTGTCGGCGGAGCGGAAACAGCAGTGCAGGACTTTGCTTCATTAGCGGGCGATGCTGTGCGTTTAGTGGCTATCGGTGACCCGGATAGCGTACCCGCAGGCCGCTACGCCAAAGAAGCGCTGAGCAGCCTGGGACTCTGGGAAGCCCTGGAACAAAGACTGATCCTTACCAGGGATGTGCGCCAGGTGCTTACATACGTGGAAACGGGAAATGTGGATGCCGGAATTGTTTATCGGACAGATGCCCTGACTAGCACTGCTGTAAAAGTGGTTGACACGGCGCCTGCCGGATCCCACGCCCCGGTAATCTACCCGGCTGCCATTGTGGCCAATACTGGCAAACGGCAGGCTGCGGAGGATTTTATGGCGTTTTTGCAAAGCGATCTGGCAAAAGATTTATTTGAGCAGCATGGTTTTGTATTTATAACGGGAACACTGGAGCAATGATGGATACGACGCCCCTCTGGATATCCTTAAGAACAGCGCTGACGGCCACTATTGCCGCTTTCATCCTGGGGCTGATTGCCGCCAGATTTATGTATGCTTACCGCGGCCGGTGGAGAGGCGTCATGGACGGACTCTTCATTATGCCTCTGGTTCTTCCCCCAACAGTGGTGGGATTTCTGCTGCTTGTCACGTTTGGCAGGCATGGTCCCCTGGGGCAAATGCTGGCTTTATTCAATACATCGGTCATCTTCAGCTGGAGCGCCACCGTCATTGCCTCTACGATAGTGGCATTCCCTTTGATGTACCGTACTGCCTTGGGCGCGTTTGAACAGGTGGATCGAAACCTGCTGGACGCGGCCCGCACCATGGGTGTTCCGGAAATAAGCATATTCACCAGAATAACCATTCCCCTGGCCTGGCCTGGCATCGCGGCGGGAACGATTCTGGCTTTTGCCCGGGCCTTGGGTGAATTCGGGGCCACGCTGATGCTGGCCGGCAACATTCCCGGCCGCACCCAGACCATTCCCCTGGCCATTTTTTTCCTGGCGGAGTCGGGACAGCGCACAAAGGCAGCGATCTGGGTGCTGGTGATCATCATCATCGCCCTGGGAGCAATCATCGGCATGCAGTACTGGACAAATCGCCAGGGTTTGATGCCTGCCCGGGGCAAGGAGGGCAAGGTATGAGCTTAATTGTTGATATTGAGAAAAACCTGCCCGGGTTTCGTTTGTCCGTATCGCTGAAAACGGGGAGTGGAACGATGGGGTTGCTCGGCCCTTCCGGTTCGGGGAAAAGCATGACCCTGCGCTGTGTCGCCGGACTGGAAAGGCCCACCGCAGGACGGATTAGCCTGGGGGGGCAGGTATTGTTTGACGCGGACAAAGGGATAAACCTGCCCCCGCAGCGGCGCAGGATCGGCTTTTTATTTCAGCATTATGCCCTTTTCCCCCATTTAACGGTAAGCGGCAATATTGCCATGGGCCTAAGGGGGCAGGGTGGAAAGGAGCAAGCCAGGGTCATAGGAGAAATGGTGGCGCTGGTAAAGTTGGAGGGGTTGGAAAACAGATATCCCCGCCAGCTATCCGGAGGGCAGCAGCAGCGAGTTGCCCTGGCCCGCGCTCTGGCTCCACGCCCGCAGGTTTTACTGCTGGACGAGCCCTTTTCCGCCCTGGACAATCACCTGCGGGGAGAAATGGAGCAGGAGCTGGCGGCGTTATTGGGAAATTTTCAAGGCACAGCCGTATTTGTCAGTCACAATATGGAAGAAGTTTACCGCATTTGCCCGGATCTGCTGGTTTTGGAAAACGGTAAGGTAACGGCGGAAGGCCCCAGGGAAGGAATATTCAGCAATCCTCCCACCCTTGCCACTGCCCGCATGATGGGTTGTCAAAACCTGTCCAGGATCAGGGAGTGCGCAGACGGCAGAGTGGAAGCCCTTGACTGGGGCTGCCGCTTGCGGTTGTCTGCGGCAACAATAAATGCAGGCGCGAGCCATATTGGCATATACGACAATCATATCCGCCTGGCAGGAAACAGCGACGGCGAAAATGTCATGGAATGCCGGGTTATGCATATAATTGAAGCGCCCCATTATGTGACAATAAGCGTTAAGTCGACGACAACGGTTGCTCAAGGGTGTCTCAAAGTAGTTTGGCCGAAAGGAAAATGGGGCAAGCTGGGTCCGCAAAGGCAGCAGTCGCTAAAACTGCACCTGCCGCCGGATAAAATATTTTTAATCAGGGATCAGCATTTTATATGATATACTATTTAAAATATGGATTAAGCAAACATCGCTGAAGGTGAGACGATGGAAAAAGACTTTATAAAGGACTTTAGGGTGTCGCTGGAACTGGAAGGGGAAAAACGTATCTCCTGCAACGACCTTTTCGATCTGATGGAGAATATCTCAAAATTCGGTTCGATCAGCCGTGCCGCTGCGGAGATGGGTATCTCCTATCGCTATGCCTGGGGTATCGTGGGTATTGCGGAGAAAGCCCTCGGCATACATCTGGTACACCGGCAGGTGGGCGGCTTCGAGGGCGGGGGAACCTCACTCAGCAAAGAAGGCAGAGAGCTGCTGGAGCAGTATAAGTCCTTCAAGCAAGAAGTGGATCTCCAGCTGGAGCATTTCAGTAACAGGGCTTCAACACGCAAAGACTGCTCTTTTGCGGACGAAACTGCCGGCGTCGCCTCTGCGGGAGAGCACTTGCTTTTAGCCAGCACCATGGAACCGGTGGAGACGGGCTTGCTGGATGTCCTGGAGGAAGCATTTTTCCAATCCACAGGCATACTGGTGCGCCATGTCGCCCTCGGCAGCGGGCGGGCGCTGGAGCTGGCCCAAAAAGGACGGGTGGATATGGCTCTTACCCATGCGCCTGCTCTGGAAGAGAAATTTATGCAGCAAGGATGGGGGATCTCCATCATTCCCGTCATGTCAAATGGGTTCGTCCTGGCTGGTCCGGATGTTGATACTGCCGGGCTTAAAAGCCTTGATCATGCCAGTGGGGTAAAAGAGGCATTCCGCTGTATCGCAGCCGCAGCCGCACCCTTTGTCAGCCGCGGCGACCGTTCGGGTACCCATTTAAGAGAGCTGCATATCTGGGAGGATGCAGGGGTGACACCGGGAGGCGATTGGTATAGTATATCTTCCGGCATCGCCGGCAACATGGGAGTGTTGCGCTTAGCTCAAGGGAAAAGGGCCTATGCCCTTGTTGATCGGGCCACATTTGTCCTTTCCCGCAGCGCGGACAGCATGAAAATTTATCGGGGAAATGAAGAAGGGACAGCTTTGCCGGGAGAACTTGACAATATTTTTTCCCTGGTGCTGGTTAACCCGCAGCGCGTTCAAACAGTTAATTTTCAGGGAGCCCTCCGTTTTGCCCGCTGGATCCGGGAGGCGCAGGCCATCCGCATTATTGAAGGCTTTGGCCGGGAAAGTTACGACAGGCCGTTATTCATGAATGTTGGCGATGTTTAGCGGAAAGCCGGCATACGGAGCGTACATCCATCGGTTTTTCGGCATTTGATTTTTTGTGCGTCTATTGACCCGATTACTGGGCTATTGTATAATTACGTTATGCAGGATTGTACATATAGCATAAACGGCAACACCATGGTTTGGCTGTATGCGCACTATTTTTTTAGTTACGTTATGTAATGGAGTGCATAGCGAAAGCCGCCATATCTATGAGGGGGTGGTGTTCTTTCAAACATGGCGGTAACGCTGTATTTGCTCAAGCGCTAAAGTTTTAAGTCAATGAAAGGACGGTGGAAAGATTGAGTATAAGACGGGGGTGGCTGACGCTAATCCTGTTATCGTTACTGACAATGGCGGCAGCCGGTTGCGCTGCCAATGACCAGGCTGCGGTGGAATGCGGTGAGCAAGCGGCTGCGGCGGCTGGCGGCGACCGATTTATCATCGCCCAAAGCGGTCAGATGGAGATCGATGTCACGGTGGAATCATTGAAGGAACTGCCGCCGGTTTCCAAACAGGTGGAGGCTGTCAGGCGCGGCGGGGAAACTACCCAATATGCCGTCAAGGGAGCGCTGCTTGCCGATCTGCTCTCAGGCATCGGCAAAAGTCAGGCCGATTTGTATGCGATCCGCCTGGAGGCCGGTGATGGTTATTCCATTGAGGTGCCCAAGGAAATTCTGCAGACGCGGGAGATCATCCTGGCCTACGAAGTTGACGGGAAACCATTAGCCGATGATGCCCGACCGGTTCGGGTGGTTATTCCGGAAGAACGGGCCATGTATTGGGTTAGAAATCTCGTCCGCATGGAGATCCTGACACCTGAAGCGGTAGCGGCTGTGACGGAGCTTGTCATTATCGAAAGCGCTGTACAGACCATGGAGCATGTGCAATACCTGTATGACGGAAGCGCGGATCAGGCAGTAAAAGCACCGGATCTGGTGAACTGGCAACTGCCCGGCGAGTACCCCATGATCCGGTTTCTGGCGCGGGATGGACTGGACAAAAATGAAACATGGGAAAACTTTAGCAAAGGTTTAATTAAATGGTCCGGGAAAGACGCCCCGGCTTTTGTCTCGGAAGAACTGCCCAAGGGAATGAATATTAAAGAAATTCTTTGGTTTACTGCCGGCCACAAAGGGTTTACCTCGGCGGCAATGGCTCAGGAAAAGTTTGATGCTGTGGTCAGCGGTGAGATAATAGGAATTGCTTTGCCGGAACTTTTGGAATCCATAGGATTCCAGAGCGATGTTTCTCTCCGGCTGACCGCAGCGGATGACAGCGCTGTGGAGATCGGCAGCGGGGATATCCCCGGCGGCATATTGTATCTCGCGCCTGACGGGATGCCGGCCCTGGTGTTTCCTGATCTGGGAGAAGACGCCGCAGTTAAAGGCTTGCTCAAGCTTGAAGCGATAGAATAAACGGGAGGAGAAGGATGAATATGTTAAAAAGGGAATTTGCCTGTAGGTTTGGTGTGATCTTGTTGCTGGCCGGTTTAATTTTCATGGTTGGTATGGCCAATACGGCTGAGGCCCGCGAGGCCCGCGCGATCAGGGTGCTTGTGAACGATCAGGCCCTGGCGGCGGATGTGCAGCCCGTATTGGTGGGTGAGCGGGTGTTGGTGCCTCTGCGGGTTATCGCTGAAAATCTGGGTGCTGACATTGGGTGGGACGGCAAAACCGGGACGGTGACAATTATCAGGGGAGAAACCAATGTCCGGCTTACCATTAATGCTAACACAGCACTGAAGAACGGCGCAACAGTAACCTTGGAGGTCCCGGCCAGACTTGTTACCGGTCACACCATGGTGCCCCTGCGTTTTGTCGGCGAGGTCCTGGGGGCAGATGTGCAGTGGAGCGCTGCAGACAGGACGGTGCATGTAACTGCTGAACCATTATGGAGCTTCATCATTGTTGCCGATAGAGGTGCCACCGTGGAATTCACAGATCTTGATGCCGCAAAAATGACACCAGTGAATATTGATACTGCACGAACGAGAAGAGACGGCACCATTGTCAAAGAAAACTGGACCGGGATTCCGCTGAGGGATATCCTTGCCAATAAAGGGATTTCCGGTTATATTGCGTCCACAGTGGAAGGGGCTGATGGATACAGAGTGACCTTCACCCAGGAATTGATGGATAGGCCCGAAACCATCGTCGCCTGGCTGCGCAACGGCGAACCTATGGCTGCAACCTTAAATGAAGACGGCGGCGGGCCCTTACGCATGGTGCCCAAGGGGGAGCCAGCCAGGATGTATGTCAGAAATTTTGTTAAGATTACTCTTCGTTTCAGGTAGGTGACGGCTGTGCTGAAGCGGGCCCTATCCCGGTTTTCTATGTTTGAGCTGGTGGTGCTGGCTCTGATCGCCTGCCTGGGCATTGCTGCCAAACCCATCATCGTGCCATTGGTCCGTATTATCACCGGACCGCTATACATTCCCGGCGGGGTCATCGCCGGCGGATTTTATATGATGTGGCTTGTGCTCGGTGCCGGCTTGATCCGGAAATTTGGGGCCGGCACCCTCATCGCTGCTGTTCAGGCCGTGATGGTTATGGCACTGGGAATCCATGGAACCCATGGTCTGATGAGCCTGGTCACTTATCTGCTTCCGGGCATTGCCGTGGACCTGACCTGGCTGGTTTTAGGCAGGAAAAACAGCCACGCCGTGTTCTGTTTTGCCGCAGGCATGGCGGCCAATGTCAGCGGGGTGCTCATGGTCAATTTGTTGTTTTTCCGCTTGCCGCTGATCCCCCTGCTGCTCGTGCTCTCGGCTTCCGCCCTCTCCGGCGGCTTGGGGGGGCTGGTGGCATACACGGTCATCCGGCAGGTGGGGAAAAGCAGCTTGAAGTCGGTGCTGATGAGGGGAGATGCAACATGAAAAAAGGCGCATTGCAGCTTTTCTTGGCCGTGCCGATCTTCCTGATTCTGGCAACCCCATCCTTGGGATGTGGGGGGCGACAAACTGTCGGCTATGTCCCGCCCTTGGAGATAAGCGGGGACGTTATCCGGTCGTTGATCATCAAGGACCCGGCAAAGTATGAACCGGTCGGCTTTGAGGAGAGGGGTGCCCGTTATCAGGGTATTCCCCTGGAAACATTGATTAATGAGAGGGATCCTCTGACAGAGCATTTCTCCCTGCTCCTGGTGGGAGATGACGGGCTGGTGGCAGAGATAGCCGGCGACCAGCTTTACCGGAGCTATAT
>Ga0209105_100362_pt1 | contig 15231 bp, 15 predicted proteins | sample SedPBSmetaG_FD_184158 | JGI IMG/M metagenome (GOLD analysis project Ga0209105, IMG submission 184158) | Freshwater sediment bacterial and archeal communities from Indian Creek, Illinois, USA to study Microbial Dark Matter (Phase II) -... | ecosystem: Environmental > Aquatic > Freshwater > Creek >...
AACAAAAGAAAAATATGATAAAAATACATAATAATTAATAGAGATCAATAGATTTTAAAAAAATAATAGAAAATTTAAAAAAATCAAAATCAAACCCACGACACAGCCTCATCTTATGGTATAGGAGAAATTTTTGCAGACAGAATAGAAGAAGGAGTACCTCTGACTCAAGCCATTAAAGAGGAAATTGAAATGGTTAAATCCATATATGAATCTCCAGTAGAGGCACAGGCAAAATTAATGGACTATTTAGGCCATGAATCCTTTGATGTGAGAAAATATATGACAAAATACAAAGAAAAAATGAAAGGAACGGTAATGGCTGCTGTAGAAGATGGTGTACATTATGGAAATATAGTGACAGTTCCTGCATACTGTGTAGGTGATATATCACATCATATATCCCAGTCAACTTATAACATGTGTAAAGATGACGTTACAATGGCTATAATTGAAGCTACAACAGATGTAATGGAATCAACGCTTAAAAATGCAATGAATAATTTTAAAAGTGAGTACCACTTATTATCACTTGCTACAGGGGCTGCTGCATGTGCAGTAGAGTATATACTGGAACTGGATGGATTTAATGCCCCCACAGAAGATTGAACTACTTACAAGAAGGTTCCACAACTACGTACAGTTATATCCTGCAAGACCTGCTGCAGCAGAACTTCATAACTGCGACTTTATGGATACAATCTATAGGGGATGGAAATCTTTAGATGAAGAAAGAAGAATGCAAAATGGAAGTGGAGGCAACTTAGAGCCTAAAATAGCAGGATTTAAGGTTAATCTTGATCCAGTCGATAAAAATGAAGTTATAATGAACCCACAGAACTTATACTTACCCTGGATGTGCAATTACAGTTAGATTTTCATCTTTAATGAGATTAGCTGATTATCCTTGCCTGATCACCAGCGAACCTGTAACTGCAACTTTGATGACCAACATTATAGCCATGCATAAGGAAACTCATGCATCTCCAGTTAGAGCATGTAAAAACTGTGCTTCTGCATGTATAGTTGATTTTAGACATGAATACTGTCAGTGGAAGGAGGCTGTATATCTTCATTTTTTTTAAACTGATTGAGGTGTTAAAATAAAATGTTACATGTGTGCTTTAGAGGGCAAAGATACAGACGCGTTAGCGATTTGTATAGTATGTGGAATGGGCATCTGTAAGGATCACCTGATTAGAGAAGAGCTTGAAATTTGGGAAGGGGATTATCCATTCCCTTCAAAAAGATTTGAAAAACCATTGCCCAGATTTTTATGTGAATGGTGCTATGAAGCCTATCAAAGTGGATAAAGGTGATTTAAAATGATTTCATTAATGAAAAGGTTTTTAGCTGAACTAATAGGAACTTTCTTTCTTGTATATATAGGTGCAGGCGCAGCGGTCATAACCTTATTGATAAGCAGTGGAGTACCTCCTCCAAATCCATTTAATATAGGTATAGGTGTTTTGGGGGGGGGCTTGGAGACTGGTTAGCTATAGGTTTGGCTTTTGGACTTACAGTTGCTGTTTTAATTTATTCAATAGGCCATATTTCTGGCTGCCATATTAATCCTGCAGTTACAATTGGTCTTTGAGTTACAGGGAAATTCCCTTCAAGTGATGTTGTTCCATACATTCTTGCTCAGCTTATTGGAGCATCTCTTGCAAGCTTTGCCTTTGCAGCGAGCGTGGGAATGCAGGCAGTAACCGTGGGGGGCTTTGGTGCTACAGCCCCATTTGAAGGAATTGGGTACTTCCAAGCAATACTTGTTGAAGCTATAGGAACATTTCTCCTGATGCTTGTCATAATGGGATCTGCAGTTGATAAAAGAACTACTCTCAGTTTTACAGGTGTTGCAATAGGTTTCACGGTAGCTGGAGTTATTACTACAATTGGTAATATAACCGGAGCTTCAATTAACCCTGCAAGGACATTTGAACCCTATTTAGGAGATCTTGTTCTGGGTGGGCAAAATCTCTGGAATTATTTCCCAATTTATGTAATTGGGCCTATCTTGGGTGCTGTAATTGCTGCATTAGTATATGATTTTATCTCATCAGAAGAAAAACTACCATATAGGGGAATTACTGGAGAACGGGAATAATAAAGTTGAAAAAGAGATATTTTAAAGCAAAAATCAAAAATTAAATTTTTTTTATTATAGATAATTCTCTTCTATTGCATCAACTATACAGGGAGCGTTCCAGCCTACAACGTCTTCTGCAATTTCTTCAAGCTCTGGAGGAACATTTTCCATTCCAAATGGCCTTATAAGGACTATAGGCTTATGCAGCCTTACTGCAACATCAATCTGCCTTTGAATGATCATTTTATATTTGTTATATAATCCTGATAATATAATAACAATGCCTACTGGAGTTATTTGTTCTTCAAGGGATTCTTCAGCGATTTCGTTAAGCAGGCTGTAATTTTCAAATTCAAAATCGTGTGCAGATGCCAGTTTATTTAAAAATATAGAATATTCTTCCTCATTTTTGCCAATATGACTTATAAATACATTGTACTTTTTTGATTCCACTTCAAACACTTTTATCCCTTCGTTAATTTAATTAATGATTTAGTGATAGTTCTCAATTTAATTATTTCGCTCATCTCCCTGTGTGAAAACCAGTTTATTCTGTTGTTGAAGGTGAATTGATAAAATTTTCATATATGTTTAGTTTTTTCTTTGATATGCCCCTGAAAATGTTTTCAAACAGATCGAAGCATTTTTAAAGTCATGTGATGCAGTTATAACCACCGGAGGCACTGCAGTAAGTAAATGTGACGTTATTGTTGCTGTAGTTGGTGAATTAGGCACGGTTCTGGTCCATGGGGCGGCCATCAAGCCAGGTAAACCCTTTGTATTTGGAAAAAATAACAATAAACCAATATTCATGCTTTCTGGTTATCTTGTAGTTTCAATGGTACACTTTGACGTTTTTGCGCGATTTTATCCTTAAAATGCAGAATATAATCAGAAAACCTCCAATTGTTAAAAAATTGCCTCAAGAAATATCCTTCAACACTGAGTAGAACAGAATTTATAAGTGCAAAGACAGATAATGATATAAATACACCCACTAAAAATTAAAGGTTCTGCAGTTATATCTATGGTTGGATCTGACTCTTATATTTTAATTAAAGTGATTAAAAATATTATTAATTTAAAGGTGATTATGTGGACGCTTTATGGTTTTATGCTATTGCATTTGTTGTTATATGGGTTTTAGCCATTTTATTTAAGGATAAATTGAAAATAGATATTAATGGCCCTCTTTTAATGAGAAGAACTACCAGAATGAGAGATTTTATTGATTCAATTGCCCAAAAGAGCCCCCGATTCTGGAGAGTATACATGAATATTGGAATTCCAGTATCCGTGTTTTTTATGGGTTTAATGATTGTTGCCTTAATATTGTCGCTTAAAACATTTTTACAGGCTCCAGCAGCGTCCCCAATTCTTCCAGGTGTTGATTATCCTGGAAATCCAGTTTTCTTACCATTAGGTTATGGTTTAATTGGACTTGTAACTGTACTTGTTGTTCATGAGTTTGCTCATGGAATTCTGGCAAGGGTTGAAGGAATTAAAATAAAATCAATAGGCGTAGCATTATTTGCAATTCTTCCTGGTGCATTTGTGGAGCCTGATGAAGAAGGAGTTAAAAAAGCTTCAAGACTTTCAAAACTTCGAATTTATGCTGCAGGATCTATATTCAATCTTTTCCTGGCTGCAATTTCTCTTGTAATTTTATTTGTATTGAGCAGTTTTTTAATCCCTGCAACATTTCAATCTGATGGAATTTTAGTTTCCAGCGTGGTTCCAAATAGTCCTTCTGATAGTGTTCTAAAAGAGGGGATGGTTATTTACAACGTGAACGGAAAAGAAATCAAAAATTATACAGATTATGTTGCAGTTAGAAACAGAACAAAAATTGGAGATACATTGACCTTTAAAACTGATCAAGGGACCTTTACAATTAAAACAGATGCCAATCCAAATAATTCTACTGCTGCATATGCTGGATTTAGACCTACTGAGCATTTAGTAGTAAATAAAGATGTTTCCAATAGTTATGGAGACAAAATACCATGGATATTAATTGTCTTAGGTGAGTTATTCAAATGGATAGGATTTTTAAATCTTGCAGTTGGAACATTTAATTTACTTCCAATGAAACCATTAGATGGTGGACTTATTTTTGAAGAAATATTAAGCTATAAATTAGCTAAAGAGAGAGTTAAACCAATAGTTAATAGCATATCCTATGTTCTAATTGCATTTTTAATAGTTAACATCGTATATGGGCTTGGAAAGGGTATATTATTGTCGCTGTAGACAATTAGCCCTTATTTTTTTCACATTCAAAACAAATATTAACTTTCCTATTAGTTTTAAAGACTTTAGCGCATTTTTTACAGAAAGTTCCCCTGATTAAAGGCCCTGGTCGTTCTACTGCCTTATCCCGACACTGGCACCTTATTCCAACCATAATCTTTGATTCTTTACTCTTTTTCTGTTTAACCATGTTGTCTCCTTAAAATTTAATTAATCACGTTATATATAATATGAAAGTAATGGTAAACCTCAATATTTATAAGGTTAATGTTTTATACTATATAGTATAAATTTCGAGTTAATAAAATGAAAGAACTTTCCAACACAGAAATGCTGATAATAACATATATAAAGTCTCATCCGCCAGAAGAGTGCATGCTGGATAAAATAACCAGAGGAATCAGCAGAAGCAGGGCAACTGTACTCAAATATCTGAGTATATTGCATGCAAAAAGTATATTAAGCTATAAATTCGTTGGAAGAAGTAAATTATGGTATTTAAGCCCCGATGCAGGTATTGAATCAGAAATAACAGTTGAACCTGTGGAAAAAGTTCTTGAAGACAATGAGGGACTCGTATCAGCAGCAGCAAAACTTCATTCTTTAATTTTAAAGGAAATAAACCTTAAAGAGTCAATTGACAGAATTGATACTGTGGTATTTACCATTAATAACCATATGGACATAATTGCAGCAAATAACACATTTGAAACGTTTTTTCCAGATACAAAAAATTTCAGTGAAATTTTAGACCATGAAAAGGTCATTGTAATTAAAAATACAATGCAATCATTGAAATTTAAAGATAAATCCGCTCTTAAAATAGATTTAATGGAAAAACATGGCGTATACAGACCTTATCGCATCTTAATGCATGTAATTTTGGATGATAAGAGCAATATTGTTGGTACCTCAATTATTGGAGAGGAAATTTCAGGATCTAAAAGAACAAAACGCGACCTGGAAACACTTTTATCCATTGTCCAGGCTGTAAATTCATCAGAAAATGAAGAAAATGTAATAAATGAAGTAAAAAATCTGATTAACATTCTTATTCCCCATAAATATTTTGCAATATTTCTAAAAGATGGAGAAACACTTTGTTCAGCCTATGGAACAGATAAAAAAATATCTGAAATAACAGCTGATCATATGCCCAGCTATATAATCAGATTTATAGAAAAAAGCATGGATTCAATGGAAACAGTAACTGCAAAAGAAGGAGATTATTATCTGGAAACAATTAAATCTAATTTAAATGACGCATCACTTTCAATGGCCACATCTATCCCTATCATCAATGAAGAGAATTCAGGAGGAGCTATATTACTGTTAAGCACTTTAAAATCTGTAAGTTCAGTCAGTATTGAAAATATGGAAATAGCTACTGATGAACTTTCAGGCTATCTCAGGATGCAGAAGATGACCAGTGAAAGGGAAGAGTTTGTAAATACTCTGATTGCCATGAATAAAATCTCCAGTATAATCAGTTCGTCCCATGTAGAGGATGAAATGCTTGAAATGGCTGTTTCAGCTGTTATAAATTCTCTTGGATTTGAAATGGGCTGCATATACCTTACAGATGGGGATGAAGAACTTACGCTTCGAGTGCATAAAAACCTGCCTGAAAACCTCAAAAATATGTGTATGGCCGGTATGTTTAAAGATCTTTTCAGTAAAACCCTTGAAAAGCAGAATGTTGTGTCTATTACTCCGGAATCAGAAGAATACCAATCTCTTGAACCTGCTGTAATAGCAAATGATATAAAAACACTGTTAATACTTCCTATAAAAAGCGGCAAAGAATTTATCGGGCTTTTAAACATGGGAAGCAGGAAAATAAAAGCATACAATGAAATTAGCCTTGAAAATTTGAGTTCCATAGGTTTGCAGCTTGGTGTAGCACTTGAAAGGTCAAAACTTGCAATTAAACTAAAATCAAAACATAATAACTTAAAAAAAGTTTCAAAAAGGAAAAAATAATTACCCAAATGATCTATATTTTACTGGAGGATAAATTATGGAAGTAGAAGAAAAAAGAATAAACAACACACATGTGGCCTTTATAAGATACAGGGGCCCTTATGATAAGATTCCCGAGCTTATTGGTGATGTAGTGGGATGGGTGATGGGTAAAGGTCTCACTATGACTGGAATGATTTATGGAGCTTATTTCAACCGTCCTGATGATGTGCCGCCAGAAGAACTTTTCTATGAAATCGGCGCCTCATTTGAAGGCACAGCAAATGATGAGGGAAAGGTTCAGGTAAAACTAATTCCAGAGCATACAGTTGTTGCAACCATGCATAAAGGCCCTTATGACCAGGTAGGGCCAGTTATTGATGGATTAGCTAAATATGCTATTGAAAATGGTTATGATATAATTGGGCCGGTTACAGAGATTTATTTAAACAGCCCAGAAGAAGTGGAAGTGGAAGAACTTCTTACAGAGGTTCAGTTTCCAGTTATTAAAATAAAATAGAACCAGTATTTTTTACTGGAAAATACCTTTTTTTAACCTGTTTTGATATTTTAATAGATGGTATCCTATCTCAGGGGGTTTTTTAGAAATTCTCTAATGAGAACTTTGAAAAACTTAAGTTTTTTGGTTTGGTTTAGTAAGTTTTATATGCTTTTTTGTATAAATAGGTCGTTATGAAGTCGTTAACACAGTTTGTATTGAATAAGGGTGTATGAACGGGCTGAGAAGTTGGGTGATAAATTGATTGGGGCCAATAGTGTGATCGATTGGGATAAATTCCTGCCTATCGCTGCGGATATGTATGTTAACCGCAGCGAAAATGGTGGTAGGCCTAATTATAATGAAATATTGATGGTTAATCTTTTGGTTCTTCAGACATGACATGGTTTTGTCTGACCCTGAACTGGAGTGGCAGGTTGCGGACCGTATTTCATTTATGAAGTTTCTGGGATTCCCAGAAACAGAGAACGCCTTGATAGGACAGGTAAAGATGAGGAGATCTGGGATGAACTACAAAGACAACTATATGAGAATAATATGAAGGTTAAAGAGGGTGTTATGCAAGATTAGACTTTTATAACTTCTGATCCGGGTCATGCTCGGGCTGATAAGCATCGTGGGTCCAAAACCCGGAGAAACAGGGAAGGAACCTTGACTAAAAAAGGCAACAAATCATACCATGGCTACAAACTACACACAAAAATGGATTTAAAGTATCAGTTAATACGAGATTACGAAACAACCACAGCTTCAGTCCACGACAGCCAATTAGACCTCACAAAAAAGGGTGAAGTGAACTACCGGGATAAAGGATATTTCGGCGCACCGTGCAAAGGCTTCAACGCCACCATGAATCGCGCAGTAAGGGGTCATCCACTAACCATACGGGGCAAAAGGCGCAACCAAAGAATAGCCCGGAAAAGAGCACCCTGCGAAAGACCCTACGCAGTTTTTAAAACAGTGTTCAACGTTAAACACACCCTTCTAACCATGATCAAGCGCGTAAACGTTAAAAACATGTTCTCCTGCTTCAGTTTCGATCTTTTCCAACTACGCACACTAAAAAAACAACCACACCTAGCAGACGTTATCTAAAAAACCCCATTATAATGAGGTTAAAATGACCAAAAAAACCGAAATAATAGTTTATCTATAAAAAAAGTAGCCAACAGGTCAAAGAAGAAAAACATTTACCTAAACAACACCCAAAAAAGTAAGTAAATAGAAATTCTCAACAATCAATCAAAAATAATTATTGGACAGCCTCATATAATTAAAAAAAATAAAAAAAAGAAAGGGTTTATTTTCCAAGCTTTTCAGAACCTTTTCTAATAGCAGATGCAATACTCCTTCTTCCAAGATATACTAAAACAAGTATAGCTGCAAGAATTACTGCTCCAGCTAAAGGCACAATAGGTATTTCAGGAGCAGGTGGAGTTACTGGTGCAAGTTGAACTGGCTCGGGTTCAGGAGCAGGTGGAGTTACTGGTGCAAGTTGAACTGGCTCGGGTTCAGGAGCAGGTGGAGTTACTATTGCGGCTACAAGAAGTGCTGCCCTAACTAAAGGTGCTACAGGAGTTACTGGTGCTACAGGAGTTACTGGTGCTACAGGAGTTACTGGTGCTACAGGAGTTACTGGTGCTACAGGAGTTACTGGTGCTACAGGAGTTACTGGTGCAGGTTCTACAAAGTTCCTTATAAATGTCTCTGGGTTACTGCCTGCAGCTAACATTGTATTTAGATCTTCTCTGGTTAAGGTTACATCTCTGGCCACATTGAAAGCCGTAAGTAGTTCTGCATGCAAATCTTTACCATAGATGGCCCTATCCACGTACCATAAAGCCCAGTGGGCTGTTTGATAGAAGTTGCCGCGTGTAACATACCGGTCTTGCATTGGGTTTATGATACCACGATTCATCTCAAGCAGTATAGCTCTACCTGTATCGGTGGCTTCATTCCAGAGAACGAATATTCCCGCCATATTTGTATCACGGATTCTGACTCCTGGTGTGTAGTAAGTACCTTTTGCAGGTGATGTTCCAAGAAGAAAGTTTATAACTAACTCTTTACAGTGGGCAGGGAAACCTACATATATGTATTCTGAGTTAAGTGGGAAGTTTCTTCTGATATAATCTGCAATCACATAACCCTGTGTAAACCCTGAACCAGGACAGGCACCACCTACTGAAGCTGCTAATAACTCATAAGGAACATTATGAGCCCATAGATTAGCTATAGCCACAATAAAGAAATCTTGGAAAGCCCATTCTGGTATATTCCATGTCAGGTTATTTGTATATGCTCTTTCCACTGCACGTGCTCTATTCCAACCTTCAGTAGTGTTATTACCATACAAATTGGTATTAAGTCCAATATTAAATACGTTGTGTATCCCCATATGTTCTACTGGAACTATTCTAAGGCCTGTGGTAGCGTACTCTATAAATACGGCGTCTAAGTCTACATTGGGTAAGTTACCAGACATTCTAACAAACACAAACCATAAAGGAGTCCAGATAGGTCTACTAAGGCTCAATAAATTGCCTACTTTACTACCTGTAACACTTCTGATACCATCGAGTGCACCTAATGTTGATCTGGTTAAATTTCCCTGTCCATCTTTTAACAGTGCATAGCCGGCTGAGGTTAGGACTAAGTCATCACCAGTTAGTTCAAAGCCGAATGCTGCTTCAGCCATTTCAGCTGCTCGTCTACCTATATCCCTAAGGGCATTGTAATCGCTGGTTGTTAAAATACCTGTATTTTTATCGTACTGGTGGTAGATCTCAAGCCTATTTATATAGTCTCTGTCAATCCCATGCCCAGGTATGTATGTGTCACGTCCAGCAACCCTATCAACATGTCCCCAAATGTGGTTGAAATCGCTTTGGTTTATCCTTCTTATGGGATCGACAACTATTAGCGAGCCCATATTTCCATTGAATATACTTTTTTGGGTGTATAACCATTGCAGGAACCTTATTTGCTCTAATCCTCCACTTGGCACTGGATTTCCATATTCATTTAATAGAGTACTATTAAACCTCATTACAGCAAGCTTTCCATTGCCAGTTGCAAGTCTATTACCACTTCTATCCCACCAGATGTAGGCACTTTCAAGTGGATTGTCGCTGATGATCATACTCTGAAAGTTAGCCATCAGTGGATCAGGTTGCGCTGGTATTTGACGTACCCATAGTATGGGATTAACGCTTAGTATTGCCATGGGCACGTTGTCATCCCCTCCTCCTGGGTTGGTCATAACATGGTATGATTGTGCACTGTTCATCAATGGGAAGTTGTTCTGGAAGCTTTTAGCCTTCACATAACCACTTAAAAGCCCTTCTGATACTCCTCCACTGATACCTGCAACCCTAAGCAGGTCTTCAGGTGCTCTATTAGCCCATGCACTTGCAATACTTACTATTTCAAATGCATTCGCGCCTAATTCCTGCTTTATGTTATTCCACTGTGCTTCATTCATGTTGGCTAAGTTACTGTTAGATATGTAGACTGTGTTACTGCTATTAATAGTGAACGTATTTCCAGATGGGACAGGTGTGTATCTTCTTGCAAATACCTCGTTTCCAGCTATTCTAACAAAAGTAAATTCCAGAGCACCAAGAGGGTCATGTAATGTTACTATATTTCCACTACCTGGAGTTATAGTACTTGTGGTGTCTAATACACCCTGAAGACTATCTTCAGTTGAACCTCCTTTATATGATGCTGAACCTGCTGTTGTTATTAACAAAGCCTCGTCAGGACTTGTAGAATTTGTTATACCCAAATCTGTATTTGCATTATTCGTGACCTGTATACCTATATCATAGGTTTCATTTGAAAAGTGTGCATGTCCGGGTACTGCCTGTGTACCTATATTATGGGTTTCATTTGCTGAAACTGCTCCACAAATCGCTAATACAAAGATAAGTGCAGCAGCCATAAATACTATTTGTCGTTTCATATTTTCACCTCCTTTTTTTAGTGATATCTGGTTTATTGATATGCATATATATACTTATCTATATAAAAATGATTCAATATATTAAACTTTTACCCTATTTTCATGTTAATATATAGATTTACTGACATGTTTATATATGCTTTTCAATCTGAAGTCCATGGATTTGAAAAATGAAAATAAAAATGAGGTATTTATAACTTTGCATATAAATCATTTATGTCAGCTTGGTTTAATATTATGTTTATGATGCTTGATTATTATACTTTGTCTAAAAGGCCTAAGTTGTTTAAGAATTTCACGATTTTACTGTGAGTGAACTCGATGATTTTTATAAGAAACTTAAAGAGAAGTACGATGATTATGAGAGGGAGAGATTAGATAGGGAAGATCGTAGGAGGGCTGAGGATAGTGGTAGGCAGTTTAAACTGCTTTAAAGGAGAGGTTTTAAATGCCAACAAACAAAAGTGTTTGTGGCCCCAAAATCGAGGATTTTGTAGGATTTTGTAGGATTCTTGTTTATTATCGTTTGTATATCATTCCCTTACAAGTTTCCTTTTTGATATTGATACAAGCAACGTGTGGAGAGGTATAAAACATTTGGAACCCCTTGTAAAGCAATGCATGCTCATACCTTAGAAAATAGAAGCGAAAATTAGGAAGAGGAGCAAGTTGACGAATCAGTGGAAATTCTTCAAAAGAACTCTAATGATCCATATCTAGAAAAACTCGGATTATTCAAAGAAGGAAAATTAACTAAAAAAGGAAAATTGCTCCTTTCATTATTTGATGAAGCAGAAAGATTATAAAACTTAAAAAAAGGTAATGGAGAATGTTTTTTGAACTGCTGTCTTTGTCAGTCAGTAACTCCTTCAGTCACTATCTTAAAGACAGCTTCACCTTCAGGTAAATGAGGACTGTCTACGAGCCTTGCTATTCTTTTACCGGCAAGTCCTTTTTTAAGCCATATTCTGTAGGTTGCTGCGTGACCAAGTACATGACCACCAATAGCCTTGGTTGGACTTCCAAAGAATGCATCAGGTCTTGCCTGCACCTGATTTGTAACAAATATTGCTGCATTGTAGGTATTTGCGATGTTTTGAAGTGTGTGAAGGTGCTGGTTTAATTTCTGCTGTCTTGTAGCAAGTGATTCTCTTCCAATGTATTCTGCTCTAAAGTGAGCAGTTAGGGAATCCATTATGATCAGTCTTATGTTTACTCCACTTTGAATTAATTCGTTTACCTTGTCTGCCATTAAAATCTGGTGATTTGAGTTAAAAGCTCTTGCAATATGTATTTTTTGCAGTACTTCTTCGTAGTCAAGCTCAAATCCGGCAGCAATTTGCTCTATTCTTTCAGGCCTAAAAGTGTTTTCTGTATCAATAAAGACACATTCACCACTAAGACCTCCTTTTTCTTCTGGAAGCTGAACTGTAACTGCAAGTTCGTGTGATATCTGACTTTTTCCTGAACCGAATTCACCAAAAACTTCTGTTATGGCCTGTGTTTCGATCCCGCCACCAATAAGCTCATCAACAGCGCTACTTCCACAGGTTATACGACCAACGTCTTTTCTACGCTCCATAACATCATATGCAGTTTCAAAGTCAATAGATTCAGCTTTTCTTGCAGCTTCAATAACTTTTTCGGCTATTCCTTCACCTATTTCAGCTTTTACGCTGAGTTCTTTGGCTGTAGCGGTTGCAAGCCTCATCATATCTGCAAATCCCGCATCTCTAAGCTTTTGAGCGGTTTTTTCTCCAACATTGGGTAAATCTTCTAATTCGACCATTTTGACTCTCCTTATTTAATAAAAATTATGGAATTAAAGCCCTTCAATCTTTCATAAAATGAATGGTTCGTGAGCTACGGTTTTCGGCGGCCGTACGAAATTTACAATTTCGTGGCCCAGAAAAATCTCCGATTTTTCGACGGCTTTCAAAATTCAAAGAATTTTGATGCCTCGAAAATCATAGATTTTCGGCGGCTTATAATTCTCTGTTCACTATCTTCCTGGCAATTAGCCTTATTTCCTCGTTGTATTCATCGAAGCTTGCATCTGTAATTACTGTAATTGTACTGCCTACAAGGTCTTCCACCTTTGAAGCAAGGGATCCTTCATCTGCAGTCTTTATAATCACTTCATTTGCCTCCTCTGTAGTCATCCCTATGAGCTCTTCGGCAAGTTTTCTAAAGAACGTTGTTCTAATTGTACCAGTGTCGTCTTCTATTACACATGAAATTATCATTAGATAGTCGGGCTGCCCTGTTTCTTCTCCACAGACATTACAAATAAATGTATCATCTACATATTCAACTCTTTTATTACACTTTGGACACATTTCATAAAGTATCCTGTCCCCATAAGCTTCAGCAATCTTTCCACTTACCTTAATATTCTTATCTTCCTCTTTAATTTCCTCAATTTGCCGTGCTTTGTAAATAGATTCTTCAATTTCTTCAAGTGATGGAATTTGTCCCATAACCTCTTCTTTAGGCTTTATAACTATAGTTGCTCTCCCTACACTGAGTTCAACGTTGTCGTTACGGAATCTTGGGCGTGCATTTTTAATCCAGATTGCATCGCCCCTATTTAATCCCATTTCGGCTTTTTCATCCCAGAATGAGGCCCTGACTGAGCCAGTGTCGTCGGCAAGTTCCACTGATCTTACCATGCCCATGGTTCCATTTGGTCTCTGGAATTCATTTACATCATAAAGATTAATTATACGGCCGATTACTCCAACTTCGTCTTTTTCACTCTTTATATTCTGTAAATCTTCGATTTTAACAGGTTTGTACATTTCTTCTTCAAGTTTATCCAGTGAAGGGAGGCTCTGGCCATCATCATTCATTACCATTACTCTAACAGTTTTACCAACGCTTAACTCAGTCTTTTCGTCTCTAAACCTTGTTTTTGCATTTTCTATCTTTACAATATTTCCCCTGTTTAATTTGAGCCCTGCCTTTTCATCCCAGAATGAGGCTCTGACAGTTCCGGTGTCGTCAGCTATTTTAACTGATCTTACCAGTCCTGCACTTCCATCAGCTCTTTGGAACTCATTAGCGTCGTAAAGCTCCATAATTCTCCCAATTATGTCTACTTCTTCCCCTTCATCTTCAATTTTGTGCAGATCTTCAATTTTGATTGGTTCAAGCTCTTTTTTATGTTCTTCAAGGATTTGCTTTAAACCAGCGTCTTCTTCAGGATTTATAGTTAAATTACTGCTCCATCCAGTGTTTACTCTATAATCTGTCTCTGAATATTCGTCAAACTCGATATTTCCACCTGTAACTTTTAAAATATCTCCTTTGTTAATATTCAGGTCTGCGTCATCGTTCCAGAGGGTTACTTTTATTGAACCAGTGTCATCAGAAATTACAATGGATTTTACAGTCCCAGTACTTCCACCACGTCGTTCAAATGTTATTTTATCATATACTTTACTCACAACACCTATTAAAGTGACATTTTTCATTTCATGAGCGTCTCCTATTTTCATCATGCTTTCTTCGAATGAGGGAACATCAAATTCACCTTTTATTATTCTACCAATCCATGAATGGGTCAGGCTAACTTCTTCGTTTCTAACACGGCTTTGAGCACCTAATATTTTTACAGAATCCCCTTCTTTAAGTCCTATTTCATCAAGGATTTCAATATCTCTGTTCCACAGGGTAAAAGATATTGAACCTGTATTGTCTTTTAAATCGAGGGTAATGAACTTCCCTTCCCTGCCGTTGCTGTTATATGTTCTTACTCTTGACATCCTTACCACTCTGGCAACTATATTAACCTGCATTTCCCCTTTAATCTCAGATACTGGTGTTATTTTCTCCTCATAGGCAGGATATTTATCATCACCCCCCTCAGTGAGTTTTATGGTGGATCTGTTCTGCATATGGGCTTCCTGAGCTCTGTACCCGTCTTTTATTTCTACATTGTTTATTTTTACAATATCTCCTTCTGAAATCTTTTTAAGATGCTTAATGTTATCTGTCCATAAAACAACACGGATTTCTCCACTATTATCTGCAATCATGAGATTTGCTACTTTGCCTTCTTTTCCTTTCTTTGTTATGAATGTTTTGGCATTAGAAATATGCATTACTCTTCCAGCTATGCTTATATCATGTAAACCGGTTTCAAGTTCAGATATTTTACGTAATTCGTTATCCTTGACAATTGATACATTTTTTTCATCTATATACTCTCCTACTATCATTCTGGCAACATCCAGCTCGTCCATGAAGCTTACATCTTCATAATCTTTTTTCATCTCCTCTATCCTCTTCAAGAAATCATTATATGAAATTTTATCGCTGATCCTCTGGTATTCACTTTTTATATCATTTTCCATGTTGACGCCTCACTTAAACCGACACATTTAAATTATTAGAAAATTAACAAGTGTCATAATGTAATATTATACGTAGTAGTAT
>Ga0209105_100363_pt1 | contig 15220 bp, 9 predicted proteins | sample SedPBSmetaG_FD_184158 | JGI IMG/M metagenome (GOLD analysis project Ga0209105, IMG submission 184158) | Freshwater sediment bacterial and archeal communities from Indian Creek, Illinois, USA to study Microbial Dark Matter (Phase II) -... | ecosystem: Environmental > Aquatic > Freshwater > Creek >...
GGCACTGCTGATCCAGAGCGTGCGCTGATCACGGTCACCAACCGCGACTACTACTTCATGTGCAAAGATGAGCTTGCGCAGTCTGTCGGGACAGGTTCAACGCCTAGGGCTGCTTTTTTGCTCGAACCCCATGGGCGCAACACCGCACCGGCAGTGGCCTTGGCGGCACATTATGCGCAGCACACGCACGGCCCCGAGGCGCTGTTGCTGGTTTTGCCAGCTGATCACCTCATTGCCGACCAGCCCCGCTTTGCTCTGGCTGTCGCCCAAGCTGTAGGCTTGGCGCAGCACGACTGGTTGGTCACTTTTGGTATCGTACCCACCAGTCCAGAAACCGGCTTTGGCTACATCGAGTCGGGGCCGCCCCTGCACACTGGGCAGCGGGTGCAGCGTTTTGTCGAAAAACCCAGCGCCACCCAAGCCCAAGCTTACCTAGACGCAGGCAATTTTTACTGGAACTCGGGCATGTTTTGCTTCAAGGCCCGCGTACTCTTGGAGCAACTGGCCTGCCATGCCCCGGCAGTGGCGGCACATGCACAGCAATGTTGGGCCGCCATCAAACCAGGGTGCCCAGTGTCCAACACGCCTCCCCCCGCAGGCACCGAATCCATCGAAATCCCGGCGACTGCTTTTGAGACCATGCCCAGCATCTCGCTCGACTACGCCCTGATGGAGCGATCCGACCGTGTGGCCGTGGTGGCGGCCGACATCGGCTGGAGCGACATCGGCTCTTGGAACGCCGTCCAGGCGCTGGTTGCACCCGACGCCGACAACAACCGCTGTCTAGGCGAAGGCATATTTGTGCGCAGCAGCAACACCTTCATCCAGAGTGAAGACCGGCTGGTGGCCACCGTGGGCGTTGACAACCTGATGATCATCGACACCCCCGACGCCTTGCTCGTGGCGCACCCTGCACACGCCCAAGACGTCAAGCAAATCGTGGCACAGCTCAAGCGCAGTGGCCATGCCAGCCACAAATTGCACCGCACCGTCACCCGCCCTTGGGGCAGTTACACCGTGCTCGAGCAGGGGCCAAACTTCAAGATCAAGCGACTTGAGGTCAGGCCTAGCGCCTCGCTGAGCCTGCAAATGCACCGCCACCGCAGCGAGCACTGGGTCATCGTGAGCGGTACGGCCAAGGTGCAGGTGGGTGAGCAGCAGCAACTGCTCTCCAGCAACCAGTCCACCTACATCTCGGCAGGGCAGGTGCACCGGCTTGAAAACACGGGCATCACCGACTTGGTGGTGATCGAAGTCCAAAGCGGCAGCTACCTAGGCGAAGACGACATCGTGCGCTTCCAAGATCAATACGGGCGATTCTGATGTTGGTCATGCTGCGCCCCGTTTGGGCTTACCGGGGTTTTGTGCTGGGCAACGTCAAGCGCGAGTTCCAGCTCAAGTACCGCAACTCCTTGCTGGGTGCGGCTTGGACCGTGTTGCAGCCCTTGGCTATGATCTTGGTCTACACGCTTATTTTTGCTCAGGTCATGCAGGCCAAGCTGCCCGGTGTCGAGGGCATGTTTGGCTACAGCATCTATCTGTGCGCCGGCATCCTCACTTGGGGCCTGTTTGCCGAAATCAGCACGCGCTCGCAGAACATGTTTCTGGAGAACGCCAACTTACTCAAAAAAATCAGCTTCCCGCGCCTGTGCCTGCCCTTGGCCGTGGTAGCTACTGGCTTGCTGAATTTTTCCATCATTTTCGGTCTTTTTACCGCCTTCTTGCTTGTCACCGGAAATTTTCCGGGGGCGGCATTTGTGGCCCTGTTGCCATTGGTCGCCTTGCTGGTGGTCTTTGCCGCCGGTTTAGGCATGGTTTTGGGCGTGCTCAACGTGTTTTTTCGCGATGTCGGTCAATTCTTCGGCATATTCATCACTTTTTGGTTTTGGCTCACGCCCATCGTCTATCCCATCTCTATCGTGCCCGAGGGCTTGCAGACCATCATGGCCTTGAACCCCATGCTGCCCTTTATGACCGCCGTACAAGGGGTGCTGGTTTGGGGCTCTTGGCCGCAATGGAGCAGCCTGCTCTATCCGCTGGGGCTGGCCATCGGCTTTAGCCTGCTGGGGTTGCACCTGTTTCGGCGCCACGCGGGCGAGATGGTGGACGAACTCTGATATGGGCACCATCGCCGTTTCCAACCTAGGCAAAGCCTACAAGCAATACCCCACGCGCTGGGCGCGGCTGGCCGAATGGCTAAACCCACGCAACCAACCGCGCCACCACCTGCACTGGGTGCTGCAGGGCATCAGCTTCACCGTGCAGCCCGGCGAAGCGGTGGGCATCATCGGCATCAACGGGGCAGGCAAAAGCACGCTGCTCAAGCTCATCACTGGCACCACCCAACCCACCAGCGGCAGCGTGCACCTCAGCGGCCGCGTGGCCGCGCTGCTCGAGTTGGGCATGGGCTTCCACCCCGACTTTACCGGGCGCCAAAACGCCACCATGGCCGGGCAGCTGCTCGGCTACAGCGTCGATGAGATTGCACGCCTCATGCCCGGCATCGAAGCCTTTGCCGAAATCGGCGAGTACATCGACCAACCCGTGCGCGTTTACAGCAGCGGCATGCAAGTGCGCTTGGCTTTCAGCGTGGCAACCGCTATTCGGCCCGACATTTTGATCGTCGATGAAGCCCTGTCGGTTGGCGACGCCTACTTTCAGCACAAAAGCTTTGAGCGCATCCGCGAGTTTCGCAAACTCGGCACCACACTGCTCATCGTCAGCCACGACCGGCAGGCCATCTTGAGCATCTGCGATCGTGCCGTGTTGCTCAACGCCGGCAAGCTCGCCATGCAGGGCGAGCCCGAAGCGGTTTTAGACTACTACAACGCCATGTTGGCCGACCACCAAAACCAAAATGTCGTGCAGACCCCGGCTGACGATGGCAAGTTGCAAACCACCTCGGGCACGGGCGAGGTGCGGCTGTCTGAAGTGGCCCTGCTCGATGCCCTTGGGCAGCGCATCGAGGCCACCCAGGTCGGGGCGCACATCTGCCTGCTGGTGCGGGCCACCTGTGTTTCATCGGTGCCCGACCTGGTGGTGGGCTTCATGATCAAAGACCGGCTCGGACTACCGGTTTTTGGTACCAACACCCACCATTTGAAGTGCACGCTGCACCAAGTCCAGGCCGGCAGCACAGTCGAAATGCGTTTTACCATCCAGTGCAATCTGGGGCCCGGCTCGTACTCGATCGCGGTGGCGCTGCATGCGGCTTCGGGGCACCAGTCGGCCAACTACGAGTGGCGCGACCTGGCAGCGGTGTTTACCGTCACCAATGCCGACCGGCACGAGTTTGTCGGCACTGCGTGGCTCCCCACCCAATTGACCCTCACACCATGACCGATCGGTTTTATCGCGCGCTCGAAGAGCGCTTTCGTGGTTCGCGCGCATGCGTGCGTTCCCGCCACGAGGTCTATCTGCCCTTGGTGCGGCCTCTGCTCGGCTTTTACCCAGCGGCACCTGTGCTCGACTTGGCTTGTGGCCGTGGCGAGTGGCTCGAACTCATGCGCGAACAAGGTTTTGCAGTCTTGGGCGTGGACCTCGACGAGCACATGCTCGAAGCCTGTCACAAACTCGACTTAAACGTGCACACGGCTGACGCGCTCGAGTTTCTGCGCAACCTGCCCAACGAGAGTCAGGCCGTGGTATCGGCCTTTCATTTTGTAGAGCACATTCCATTTGCCAGTCTGATGGATTTGGTCTGCGAAGCCTTGCGCGTGCTCAAGCCTGCAGGGTTGCTGATACTCGAAACGCAAAACCCCGAGAATCCATTGGTCGGTGCCTGTGGTTTTTACCTCGACCCCACCCACCAGCGCCCTCTGCCGCCGCAGCTATTGGATTTTTTGCCCGAGTACGCAGGCTTTGCGCGAACCAAGGTTGTGCGCTTGCAAGAGTCTGCGGCGCTGGCCGCAGATCCAGCCCTCGATTTGCTGTCGGTTTTTGTGGGTGCCAGTCCCGACTATGCCGTGGTGGCGCAAAAATCTGCCGCGCCCGATCTGCTGGCCGAGTTTGAGCCATTTTTTGCCGCCGAATTTGGCCTCACGCTGGCAGAACTGGCCCACCGCTACCACCAGCAGGCCCTGGAGCGGCTCAACCGGGTGCAAGCGCTAGCCACCCAGGCGCAAGCGCTAGCCACCCAGGCCGACGAGCGCGCCACCGAGGCCCAGGCCCACATCAGTGCCATGTACAACAGCACCTCTTGGCGCATCACCGCGCCCATGCGCTGGCTGGGGCGGTGCTGGGCATCTGTGCGCGCACGGCACAGTCTGCCTAGGCCCAGGCTTTTGCTGCGCCACGCGGCCCTGTATGTGCGTCTTCGCCCCCAACTCAACCGCCTAACGCAGGCCGTGCTCGACTACAGCCCCGGCCTCAAGGCTAGGTTGGCGCACACCGCCAGAGCAGAACCGGGCAGGCCCAGCACCCAAGGGGCGCCGCATTCCTCCGATGGCAGACTGGCGCATCTAGGCCCCCATGCGCGGCGCATCTATGCACTACTCCAACAGACACTGGCCGCGCAGCGTGCCGCTAAAGGTTGACTCATGCGCATCGTTATTGACATGCAAGGTGTGCAGACCAGCAGCGGTCAGAGTGAAAGAGGTCTTTGTACCCTTGCCTTGGTTCAAGCCGTGGCGCGCCAGCGCAGTGCGCACGAAGTCATTTTGGCGCTCTCCGGTCTGATGCCCGAGTCCATTTGCCACATACGCGCGGCCTTTGCCGGCCTCTTGCTTCCCGAGCAGATTCGGGTCTGGCAGGCACCGGGGCCGGTAAGTGCTGCGCAACCGGCAAACCATGCCCGACGCCTAGTAGCGGAGTTGCTGCGCGAAGCTTTTTTGGCCAGTTTGCATCCCGATGTGGTGCTCATGACTAGCATGTTCGAAGGGTATGCCGACAACGCAGTGACCAGCATCGGGCGCTTTCCTAGTGCCACAGCCATCACCGCCATCCTGTACGACCTGATACCCGACCCGCAGGCGCACGGCCCCAAGCCTAGCCCGCGCTACGCCCAGCATTGCCAGCGCCAACGCGCGTGGGCCGAGCAGGCGGCGCTGTGCTTGGCCACCAGCGCACATGCGCGTCGGCAAGGGCTGCAGCACCTGGGTTTGCCGCCTGAACGGGTGCTCGAGGCCCCCATTGCGCCCGTTGCCGACCTCTGCCATGCGGACGGATCTGACCACGCAGCCTTATCAAACTGCCTAGAACGCTTGGGCCTTCGGCGCCCCTTCGTACTCTACAGTGGTCCGGTCGATGCGCACGGCCATCTGCTGCAGCTCGTTCAAGCGTGGGCAGCCATGCCCGCAGTGCTGCGGCAAAGTCACCAACTGCTGCTGGCTGGCCCGTGCGCTGCGGACGGCACCAAAGCATTGCGCCGCCTTGCGCAGCGTCACGGGGTCGATGCCGATGAACTGCGCATCGGGCCTTGGTTTGGCGAAGCGGAGCGCTTGTTGCTATACCGGCACAGCCGTTTGGTATTGCATACGCTCCCGTCAGATGGGTTGGGGTTGGAGGTGCTAGAGGCGATGGCTTGTGGAGCGCTCGTGCTCGCAGACTGCAGTGGTAGCGCCTTACTGCCCGAGCTGATCGGGCACCCCGAAGCGCAGTTCGACCCGCTCGACGTGCAAGCCACCAGCGCGTGCATTGCCCGCGCGCTGCAAGACGCCGATTGGCGGGCTCGGTTGCAAGCGCACGCCAGCCAGCACAGCAGCCAGTTCTCGTGGCAGACCACAGCCCGGCGCGTGATCGGCGCGCTCGAGCGTGCCGTCTTCGAGGCCAGGGTGCAACCGGTGCCCGAGCAGCAGAGCCCCAGGCGTCCTAGGCTGGCCTATGTGTCGCCCCTGCCGCCCGAGCGTTCTGGCATTGCCGACTACAGCGCCGAACTGTTGCCGGCCTTGTTCCAACACTACGAAATCGAAGTCATCGTGGCACAGGGCCAGCTCAGTGACGCTTGGATCAACGCCCATTGCCCGGTGCGCTCGGTGTCGTGGTTCGCGCAAAACGCCCAGCGTTTTGATCGGGTGCTCTACCATTTTGGAAACTCGGCTTTTCACCGACACATGCCCGCGCTGCTGGAGGCGGTTCCAGGTGTCGTCGTGCTCCACGACTTCTACCTCCCCGATCTGCGCCATGCCGTGGCGGCGTGCTCGAGCGAACCGCGGGCCGCTTTGGCGTCCATGTTCTACCGCAGCCACGGTTATCGTGCCGTGCACGATCTTTTTAAGGCCCGCCACTTGGGCCAAGCCATTGCGCACTACCCGTGCAACCTCGACCTGCTGGAAAACAGCCTCGGCACCATCGTCCACTCTAGGCACGCGCTGCAGCTTGCTGGCGACCATCACGGCACGGCCCTGAGCCGCCGTTTGGCCGTGGTACCCCAATTGCGCCAACCCGTTGCCGCGCCCGATGCGCAGGTGGCACGCCTTGCTTTGGGCCTCGATGCGCACGACTTTGTCGTCTGCGCGTTTGGCTACCTTGGTCCCACCAAACTCAACCATCGCTTGTTGCAGGCGTGGTTGGGTTCCAAGCTGGCCCAGTCCAGCCACTGCAAGCTGGTCTTTGTCGGCGCCAGTCCCAACGATGCCTATGGGCTGCATCTGCGTGCCATGATCGAAAGCTCGCCCTGCGCGGCTCGGGTTCGCATCACCGGGTGGGCCGACCAGGAGCTCTTTCGCCTATACCTTGAGGCGGCCGATGTGGCCGTGCAACTGCGCGCCCAGTCGCGCGGTGAGATGTCGCGCGCAGTGCTCGACTGCATGGCTTACGGCCTTGCGACCGTGGTCAACGCCCACGGCAGCTTGGCCGAGCTCGATCCCGAGGCGGTTTGGATGCTGCCCGACCCGTTCCCCGACCAGGCGCTCACCGAAGCCTTGGAAACGCTCTGGCGCGAGCCCGCGCGGCGCCAGCAAATCGCTCAACGCGCCCGCGCCCTCATCCTAGAGCAGCATCAGCCCACACGCTGTGCCTGGCAACATCAGCAGGCGATCGAAGCCTTTTATGCCGGGGCGCAGCAACCGGTGTTGCAAAAGCTGCTTGCTACACTGGCCACCCACGTGCCCCAGCCCGTGGCCGAAGCTGAACTGCTGCCGCTCACCCAAGCCCTGGCCAGTTCTTTCCCGGCGCCCAGACGCCTGAGTCGCGCCTTGCTGCTCGACATTTCTTGTTTGGTGGTGCAGGACAGCAAAACCGGCATCCAGCGGGTGGTGCGCAGCATCCTGTTGCAGTGCCTGCTGGCGCCGCTGCCCGGTGTGCGCGTCGAGCCGGTTTATGCGCCCTACGGGCAGGGCTATCGCTGCGCGCGCACCTACACGGCTGCCTTGTTGGGCTTGCCCGCAGGCCCTTGGGTTGATGAGCCGATTGACTGCCAAAGCGGCGACATCCTGTTCATGCTCGACTGGTACCCCCATATGCAGACAGCCCAAGCGGGGTATTACCAGCAGTTGCGTCAACAAGGCGTAGTGGTCAAGTTTCTGGTGTACGACTTGCTGCCGTTGCGTTGGCCCGAGTTTTTTTTGCACACAACCATATTGGCATATTCCAATTGGCTCCACGTAGTGGCGCAGAGCGATGGGGCGGTGTGCATTTCCAAAACCGTGGCCGACGATCTGCGCGATTGGATGGGCGGCAAAAGCTGGCAGCACCGTCAGCCCTACTCGATCACCCACTTCAGCCTGGGTGCAGACATCGAGCAGTCGCTCCCTACGCGCGGGCTACCGGCTGACGCCGCTCAGGTGCTGGACACGCTGCGCCAGCAAGTCTGCTTCCTTATGGTGGGCACCCTAGAGCCGCGCAAAGGCCACGCGCAGGTGCTCGATGCCTTCGAACACCTGTGGCGCAGCGGGGCCAACGTGGCTTTGCTCATCGTGGGCAAGCACGGCTGGAAGGTTGACAGCCTAGCGCAGCGCCTGCGCCAGCACGAGCAACGCCAGCAGCGCTTGTTCTGGTTTGAAGGTTGCAGCGACGAGTTTTTGCAACAGCTCTACGCAGTCAGTGCCTGCCTCATCGCCGCCTCTTATGACGAGGGCTTTGGCCTACCCATCATCGAGGCGGCGCAGCACCGGCTGCCGGTGCTGGCGCGCGACACCCCCATTTTTCGCGAAGTGGCAGACGGGCAGGCCTATTATTTCGACGCCGACACGCCCGTGGCGCTGGCCGAGGCGCTCAACGCTTGGCTCAGGCTCTATCATGCCGGCCAGCACCCGCGCTCCGATCTTATCCCCTGCTTGACTTGGCAGCAAAGCGCGGTGCAGTTGCTTGCAGCCCTAGGTCTGCAGCCCGATCAAGCGGCTTTGTACAACCCACACTACGCATCTGAATCCCCATGACCACTGCCCTCATCACCGGCATCACCGGCCAAGACGGCGCCTACTTGGCGCAACTCCTGCTCGACAAGGGCTACACCGTCTATGGCACCTACCGCCGCACCAGCTCGGTCAACTTCTGGCGCATCGCCGAGCTGGGCATCCAAAACCACCCCCAGCTGCACCTGGTCGAGTACGACCTCACCGACCCTGGCGCCAGCATATCCTTGGTGCAAAAGCTGCAGCCGGCCGAGATTTACAACCTCGCTGCGCAAAGCTTTGTGGGCGTGAGTTTTGACCAACCCAGCACCACCGCGTACATTAGCGGCTTGGGTGCGCTCAACCTGCTTGAGGCAGTGCGCCTGATTAACCCGAAAATCCGGTTTTACCAAGCCAGCACGTCCGAGATGTTTGGCAAGGTGCAGGCCATTCCGCAGGCCGAAGACACCCCTTTCTACCCGCGCAGCCCCTACGGCGTGGCCAAGCTCTATGCCCACTGGATGACGGTTAACTACCGCGAGAGCTACGGCATCTTTGGCTGTAGCGGTATCTTGTTCAACCACGAAAGCCCGCTGCGTGGCCGCGAATTTGTTACGCGCAAAATTTCCGACAGCGTGGCCAAAATCAAGCTGGGCCTGCTCGACTGCCTCGAACTTGGCAACTTAGATGCCCAGCGCGACTGGGGCTACGCCCAAGAATACGTGGAGGGCATGTGGCGCATGCTGCAAGTTGATGCGTCCGACACCTATGTGCTGGCCACCAACCGCACCGAAACCGTGCGCGACTTCGCACGCATGGCCTTCAAAGCTGCCGGCATTTTGCTCGATTTCAAAGGTACAGCTGAGCACGAAACCGCCATTGACACCGCCACAGGCCAAACCGTGCTGCGTATCAATCCCAAGTTTTACCGACCGGCCGAAGTCGAATTGCTCATCGGCAACCCCGCTAAAGCCAAGGCACTGCTTGGTTGGGAGCCCCGCAGCACGCTTGAGCAGTTATGCCAGATGATGGTTGAGGCCGATTTGCGACGCAACCAGCTCGGCACTTCGTTTTAGGTGCTGGGTGGTTTTTTTGCTGGGGCCTGTGCCTGCTCTAGGCTAAACACCTCTAGATCCAGCTCCGTGTTGCGCAGCCGCAGTCGGCCAAGGCTGCGGCAGCGGTGTTGCTGCAGCATGGCGGCCACTTTTGGCCCCAGCAACACAGGGCAGCCAAAGTCGCGTGCGGCGCTTTCGAGCCGGGCCGCGTGGTTGATGCAGTCGCCCACCGCCGTGTAGGTGCTGCGAAAACTGGTGCCAAGGTCGCCCACCAGCGCCGCACCGCTCTCGATCCCAATGCGCAACCGCAACTCTGGCTGCTGGCGAGCACGCCGCTGGGTGTTAAAGTGCTGCAGCGCCTCCAACATCTGCAGCGCCGCCGCCGCAGCCACATCGGCCTGCTGCGGGCAGGGCAGGGGTGCACCCCAAAACGCCACCAGACCGTCGCCACTGTAGCGATCCAAGGTCCCACCGCTGGCCAGCACCGGGCCGGTGAGGCAGCTTAAGAAATCTTTGGTCAGGGCAGCTGCTTCTGCCAGTGGCAGCTGCGCTGTAAGGCGCGTGTAGTCGGCCATGTCGGCGACCATCACCGTGATGAGGTGATGGCGTGGCTCTAAGCTGTGATGCAGATTTTGGCGTTCAATCTGCACAATCACTGCGGGTGCCACATACTGCCCCAACGTTGCCAGCAGGCGCCGGCTTCGGCGCTGGCTCTGCCACCATTCAAACGGTACCGCCACCAACAGCAACCAAGCATAGGCCCACAGTGGCGCCGCCACAGGCCATTGAGCGTCTAGGCCCAATCCCAGCCACAGCGTAAACCCCAGCCAGCCCAGTGCCATCGCACACAGCAGAGCCACCCCGGCCCATGCCGGCAGGCGAGGCAGCGCCAGCAGCAGCAACGCCACCGTCAGTGAGCTCCACAGCAGCAATGCCCAGGCACCATAAGGCGCTTGCGGCTGGCTGCGTGCGCTCGCGTCCAGCAGCGCGCTGGTGGCAGCAGCGTGCACCATCACCCCAGGTGTGAGTGCAGCCAGCGGCGTGCTCACAAAATCACCGAGCGCAAGCGCCGATGAACCCACCAGCACCAATCTGCCTTGCAGCAAGCCCGGCTCGATTTGCTGCTGCAGCACATCGGCTGCGCTTAGCACCTTGAACGCCTCGGGTTGCTGGGTAAAAGGCAGCCGCCACAAGCCCGCACGGTGCTGCGGCAAGTGAGCCGGGGCTGCGTTCACACACTGCAGCAGCGCCAGCGCCAGCGTCGGGTAGAGTTTGCCATTCAGTTCAGCGTACAGCGGCAAGTGGCGCAGCACCCCGTCGCGCTCGGGTACGTAGCCAATGTGGCCTACGCAACGCGCCGCCGCCAGCCCAGCGTGGTTGCCCATGTACCCGCTGGCGCGCAGCGTTTTAGTAGCGTCTTCGGTGCTGGCAGCGCGCCCACCCAGCAGCACCCCCGTTTGCAGCGGCTGCACCCGCGGGGCAAAATCAAGCACCTGCGCCAGCACCAGCGGTGTGTGTGCGGCCAGTGCCGCTAGGCGCAAGTCGCCAGTGCCGTCGCCTGGGCGCGCCAGCACCACATCCAGCGCCACCGCCGCCGCCTGCTGGTCCAGCAGCAGCGTCTCGACCAAATCGGCCAAGCGCTCCCGCGGCCACGGCCACGGCCCCAGTAGTTGCAGCGCGGCTTCGTCTATGTCCACCACCGCCACCCGCAGCTCGGGTGCGCTGCTGGCGTGGGCGCGCAGAAGTGCGTCGCGCAAGCTGTTTTCAGGTATCTGCAGCGCTGCCGGCTGCAACATACCAGCCAGCAGCGCCAGCGCCAGCGCGCAGGCCCCAATCAGCGAGCGCAAAGCGTTGCGGCGCCAGCTTGGGAGCCAGCCAAGCTCAGGCACGGCTGTGCGCTGGCTGAATGGCCAGCAAATCGTCATACAGAGCACGGTATGCTGGCCCCACCACTGCAGGTGAAAAGTGCGCTTGCCAGCGCTGCCGCGCCGCCGCGCCCAGGCGCGCGCACAGCGCGTCGTCGCCCGCTAGGCGCTGCAGCGCCTGCGCCAGCGCCGCAGCGTCGGCCGGTGGCACCACCAAACCGGTGCAGCCATCGAGGTTGATGTTGCTGGTGCCGGTGCCGATCTCGCAGGTGATCAGGGGCTTGCCCATTTGCGCCGCCTCCAGCAGCACCATGCCAAAGGCCTCGGCGCGCAGGTGCGAGGGCAGCACCAGTGCGCGGCACAGGTGCAGCAGCGCCAGCTTATCGGCGTCGGGCAGCGCGCCCACAAACTGCACCTGCTCCAGCCCCGCGCCCTGGCGTCGCAGCGCCGGCCCGCAGGGCCCGTCGCCCAGCACCAGCAGCGGCTGGCGCGCCAGCGCCGCCGCCTGCAGCAAATACTGCAGCCCCTTGTAGTAACGCAGCACGCCCACAAACAAAAAAAACCCGCTGCCCACGCGCTCGCGCCAGTATTGCAGCCGCTGCGCATCGGGTGCGGGCAGATCCCCCAGGCAGTGCGCAATCACGCTCAGCTTATCTTGCCAGTGCTGCAACACAGGGCTGGTGCGTGCGTACTGCGGCGACGAAGCCACCACCCGGCTGGCGCTGCGCAGCAGTTGCCAGCGCAGCGGCGCGTAGAGCGCGTTGGCCCAGCGCTGGCGCACCACGTCGGACACATAAGTCACCACCAGCGGTTGGCCCGCTTGGCGCGCCCACGGCAGCAGCAAATCGGCAAAAGGCCAAGGGTAGTGCATTTGAATCAGGTCGGCAGTGCGCGCCGCCGAGCGCAGCAGCCGCAGCGCGCCCAGGCCGCCGATATTGCACGAAGCCGGCTCTGCCCACGAGCGCGCGCGCAGCAGCCGCCCCTCGGGGCGCTCCAGCTCAGGCGGGTGCGGTTGCTTGGCAAGGCAAAACACCGTGTTTTGCACCCCAAGCGGCTGGGTGGCCAGGCACAGCTGGCGGATCGATTCCTCCAGCCCGCCTTGGGTCTCGGGGAAGTAGGTGCGGTACACGTGCAGCACGCGCAGCGGCGCTGGGGTAGGGTGGCGCATCAGGGGCTTTCGGGGGGGCTGGCGCGGCTGGCTTCGCGCAGCGCTTGGGGGTTGCGCACAATCAGGCGCTGCCGGTCCTTTTGCACCACCTGCTGGCGCAGCAGCAACTGCAACACCCGCGAGACCGTCTCGCGGCTGGTGTTCACCATCCGCGCCACTTCACGCTGGCGCGGCAGCGGCTCGATTACCGCCAAATTGCCGGGTGCTAGGTGCGATAGGTGGTCTAGCAGCGCGCAGATGCGCTGCGGCGCCTGGGGCAGCGCCAAGATCGAGCGCAGCCGCGTGGCTTGACGCACGGCGGCAGCCATGCGCTTGAGCAAACGCTCGGCCACCAGCGGGTGGTTGCAAAACAGCATCAGCGCCTGCTCGCGCGGCAGGCTCGCCACCTGGGATGCTTCGAGCGCCAGCACCGAAGCCGAGCGCGGCAGCCCGTCGATCACCGACAGCTCGCCAAAAAAATCGCCGGCGCGCACCACGTGCAACCCCACCGCTTGCCCCACATCGTTGGTATCGATCACCTGCAGCAAGCCCTCGAGCACAAACAGCAGTTGCTCGCCGCCGCCGCCCTTGCGCAGCGCCCACTGGCCGCGCTCCAAAAAGCGCAGATGCATGTAGCCCGCCACGCGCTCGAGCTCGGCCGGCTCTAGGCCCTGCAGCAGGCACACGCCATGCAGCAGCTCAGCCTTCATGGCAAGCAGGCTCCAGCGCAAACATCAACATCTTCAAAGCAAACCCTGCCCATAAAAACGACAAACCAGCACCCATTGCCGTGCCTAAGCCGGCCCAGCGCTAGGGCCCGCTGCGCCCCCATTGGTGCTGCCAGGCCAATTGGACGCTTTGGCCGCGGTGTGCCAGCAGGGCAATGTTGTCGGCGCTGCGCACCCACTGCCATTGCAGCAGCCAAGCCGATTGTGCCCCCGATTGCCAGTGCAGCCCCGCGCTGGCCAGTTGCAAGCGCTGTTCGCGCCGCAGCTCGATCAGGCCCGGCGCGTAAACGCGTTCATCCAGCCAGTGCTGCAGCTGCCACTGCGCTTGCAATTGCAGTGGCCGGCCCGCCAAGGGCGCCAGCGCTTGCTGGGAGTGCAGCGCCAGCAGCCAGCCCGTGCGCGCCCCCCCGGGGCGCCCGCGCCCCGACTCGTGCATCAGCCCCAGTTCGGCGCGCCACAGCCCCGGCCCTAGGGGGCCGGCTAGGCTGGTGCGCGCGCTGCCCAGCAGTCCGTCTAGCGCCGAGCGCTGCGGGTGGTGCTGCCATGCTAGGTTCGTTTCCAGCTGCCAATCTAGGCCGGGCACCGGCTGCCATGCTGGTGCGGCGCGCAACTGCCCCTGCAGCCGCCATTGGTGGCTCGCGCCCCCCAGCTCGCTCCAGCCCGCAGCTGCCAGCCACTGCCCGTGCCAAGCCGCGCTGTGCCAAGGGCCGCTAGCTCCCAACGCCAGGCTTTGGCTGCGGTAGCGGCGTTCGCTATCAAACCACTGGCCCTGCCAGAGCGCCAGCGCCTGCCAGTCGGCGCCAGCCGGTCGCGTTTGGAGCGCCAGCAGCCAGTGCTGGTAGGCGTCGGCCCGCGCCCCTGCTTGCGGCTGCAAGCGCAGGCGCAGGTCGCCGGTTGGGCCTGGCAGCAGCACCTCGAGCTGCGCCACCCCCTGGTTGGCATTGCTGCTGTAGCCCCGGCCCAGCTGCAGTGTCACGGCAGTAGTTGGGCCGCTGGCCAGCGCCTCTGGTGCGCTCGGGCTGGGTGTGCAAGGACTTAGGCGCAGGTGCTGCACCAGCGCCTCGATGCCGGCGGGCGGGCGCAGATTCTGCAGCACATCGTCCCACATCGCCGTGGCACGCTCGGTCTGCCCGAGCGCGCAGTACAGTAGCGCCAGCTCGATCCAGGCGGCGCCAAAATACGGGTGCTGGTGCATCAGCCGCCGCAGCAACTGCTCGGCCAGCAGCGGCTGCCCGGCCGCCAGCGCCTGCAGCGCCTGCCGGTACAGCGCCTCGGCCGCAGCCGCATCCGGTGCAACCACCTCGGGCGCAGCCGTGCGCTCTGCAGCCGCCCCGCCGGCCAGCGCCAGTGTGGCCGAGCAAAAAAACCACAAACCCAGCCGCAAGCGGCGTAAAATTGCTAGGGCCATGCACATCGCTCCCATTATCGCTCTAGCTGCCGCGCATCTGCTGCTGTGGGCCGGAGTGGCTGCTGCCCAAAGCGCCTCGGTGCCATCCCCAACCCCGGCCCAAACCGCCCCAAGTCCAATGGCCCAGACTCCCGTGGTAGCCCATGTGGTGCAGGCGGTGGGCCAAGCCCAGCTCGACGGCCAACCCGTGCGCAACGGTGCGCCGGTGCGTGCCGGCCAGTGGCTCAGCACCGGCCCCGACGGCCATCTGTACCTGCAGACCACCGACCAAGGCTTCATCATCCTGCGCCCCGGCTCGCGCCTGTGGCTGGCCCACTACCACATCGACGCCGCCGACCCCGCGCGCAGCCGCATCCGGCTCGAGCTCCAACGCGGGCTCGTGCGCCACATCAGCGGCCAGGCTGCGCAGGCCGCGCGCGGCCAGTTTCGCTTCAACACCCCAGTGGCTGCCATCGGCATCATCGGCACCGACTTCACCGTTTTCAGCACCGAGCACCTCAGCCGCGTGGCAGTAGAAAGCGGCGCGGTGCAGGTGAGCGCCTTTGGCAACGGGTGCATCCCAGACGGCTGGGGTCCGTGCATGGGCCCTTTCAGCCTGCCGCTGCAAGCCAGCCAGGCCGGGCAGGTGCTGCACATCGAGCGCGGCCAGAGCGCGCCGCAGTTGCGCACCGGCCCCGTGCAGCCGCTCGTGCCCGAAGCGGCTCCTGCCCCAACCCTGCTGCTGGGGCCCCCGGCGGTGCCTCCCGC
>Ga0209105_100366_pt1 | contig 15152 bp, 16 predicted proteins | sample SedPBSmetaG_FD_184158 | JGI IMG/M metagenome (GOLD analysis project Ga0209105, IMG submission 184158) | Freshwater sediment bacterial and archeal communities from Indian Creek, Illinois, USA to study Microbial Dark Matter (Phase II) -... | ecosystem: Environmental > Aquatic > Freshwater > Creek >...
TTGGGTGCTTGCCTACCCACAGATGCTTGAGCGGATTGCGGTTTGGGTCGGTCGGCTCGACTAGCGTAAACCGCTGGCCGTGCAGTTGGCGGCAGATCGGACAGGCATCCTCGGCGGCGCTCCAGCGTAGGCTCGAGCCCACCTTCAGCGTCCCTAGATAGCCGTTTGCCCGGTTGGTGGCCGTCTCGGTTAAAGCCACACGCCGCCAATCCCTCATCTGCACGCCAAACTCGTGCAGCAACATGCGCCCCAACTGCTCTGGCTGGCCCTGGTCACGCTCCCAAGCGTAAATAGTCCCTAACAGGCGATGCCTGGTCTGCTCATGTAGGTGCTGTACATGCTGAGCTGCACTAGCGGCGGCGTACTGTGCCCGCGCTTCGCGGGGTGTAAGGGTCATCTCCTCTAGCTCTACCGGCCCCCCTGCCCTCATAGCCCCCACCAGGTGCTGAGCTACCGCTACCCGCTCTGCTCGGGTCCGCAAGCGTCCTTCGCCGTACCACTTCTCGGTTGCGGCGTCGGCTAGTTGGCGGTGCATGTCCGGGGTGATGGTCGCCCTACCCCGTGCGGCCAGCTCCCGGAATATCTGCGCGGCCCGGTTCCAGGCTTCCTCACGGCTGATACCTGGCGCCTTTGCTAACAGTGAGTCAGCGTGATAGGCGGCTCTAACCTCGGCACGCGGTAACGGTGGCAGTCCTAGCGCTACGTGCATGTCCAGGTGTACCCCGTGCAGGTAGTCTGCCCCTAACCGCGTCAAGGCGAACTCGAGCGGCCCTACCCAGGGGTCGCTATCGGTTGCCCAGATGTTCGCTTCGCTGCTCACGGCCACCACAACGGCTCTTCTGGGTTAACGGCCTTCGCTACCGGTCGCGTCCCCTCCCACTGATCGCCGTTCTCGTCGTCGAATAGTAGCCGCTTGATCTCCTGTTTGTCCTTTTCGCTTAACGCCTTACCCTGGGCGTCCTCGCCATCGGGGGGCATTTCACCCTCAAGTGGTTGACCGTCGCCTCCCTCGGCCATCGACGCCTCTAACTCCTCGGGGCTCATCCCCTGCCCCGGTTGTGGCTGCTGCGCCTGTAGCGCCTGTTGGTACACCCCTGCGAAGGTCGCGTTCATCGGGGCATTGTCTAGGGTGGGGTCGCCGAACAGCGCCATACCTCTAGCCTGGCGGTACTCGCCCCAGGTGGCCGCCTTCTCCTCGTCATTGCGGCTGGCCTGTTGGTCAGGCTCGAGCCCCGTCCAGTACATCTCTACCTCGGGGTCTACCAGTTGCACCAGTTCATTGAGCGTGCATCCTAGCCAGTCCAGTAGCGGCCACAAGCCCTTGCTGCGACTGCTGGCTAACCGCTCCTCGGTGTCGCTGCCGCTAATGGCGCTGGTGCGGCTGGTAAACGCTTCAAAATTTATTTCCTCGGGGTCAATGCCGAACAGGGCGCCTTTGATCGCCACTAGGAAGGTCATCCATTTAGCGAACATCATCTCGCTAAACTGCGCCCCCATCGGTACATACTGCGCCCCGCTCTCGCGGTCGCGGCTGATTAGCACCGGTAGCCGCCAACGGTGGCTGGTTCCCGAAGCGTAGGCGTCCCACTCCATCTTGAAATCTTCCAGGTCATCCGCTGCAAAATCACCAAACAGCGTCAGCACCCCCTGGGGAATGCTGTTATGGGTAAACCCCCTTGAGTTGAGTAGTAGCGCGTTAAGGAACGCTGAGACAATCCTAATCAGGTCTTCGACTTCCGGTTGCCCATAGCCTAACTGATGCAGGTCGCCGCTCGGTCTGCGGATCGGGTAGAGCAGGTCGTCATGGGTGTACCAGGCTTGTATCCGCTCCTCGCGGGCTAGTACCGCTATCACCTGGTCAGGGTCGGGGATATGCAGGTTATAGCGCTCGTGTACCTCGGGGCGTTGTTCGCTAGGGTCTAGGCCCTCGCTTAGATCGGTTAGGTATACCCGGCCCCCGTCAACCGCCACAAACCCATGCGGGCGGCCACTGGCCGTAGGTACCAACTCAATAGGCGCCGCGTCCAGGCTAAGCGAGTCGGTTAAATGCTTAGCCATGAAGTCTCGTAGGTTGTCCCGGCGTAACCGGCGGCGGGCGCGGGGATCGAACTCTGCACCGCAGTTTGTCAGCCACTGCGAGAGCCATGCAAACCGTTGTGCGTCGGCCTCGGCGGTGGACCTGCCCCCTCCGATGTAGCGCAGACCGTACCCCGGCTTCCACTCCTGGCTAGAGAAGCGCAGAAACCGCTGCACCTGGTTAATGCGCGTGTAGATGATGGCCAACAGCACGGGGTCTTGCTTAACAATCAGCCGTAGGTGGCCAAAATCGAGCCCCACGGGGCGCCGCAGATGCACCTGGCGGGCGTAAAACGCTTCCTCGGAGAGGTCTAGTGATACCTTGGCCACCCCTTTGCGCGGTAGTTGCATCTGCTGGGTAGTTACCTCGTTAGTTTTAGAGAACGCCTTTACCAGCCGGTAGGCATCATCAGCGCTGATGTTCAGCCCGGCGGCGTCAGGCGCTACCTGGCGGGCCGTCTGGGTGATCGCGTCGCGCCGTTCCTCGTTGGGCGCCCTGGGGTCCTGGGCCACCCGATATGCTCTGTCTCTGTTGCTGCCTCCGCGCCGTGAAGCCTTAGGGTTCATAACCTTTAGTATAACATCCCGACCTCAGGGGGGCCGCTATCGGTGGTGGCCCCCGGTGTGGCGCTATCTGGGTCGTTCTCATCCTCCTCACACACTAGTCGAGTATCTTAATCCTGGGTAGCGAGAAAGAAAGGGGTTATATGGTTTATCTCGCAAACGCATTCAGCCTAAACATGCTCACGGTGGACGATTGGGGGGCCAACGTCCACATCGGGCGACCCACGGGGGCGGAGGTCCGGAACCTGATTAAAGGCGGTTTTGTGTCGGCGGTCGGACACGCTGACACGGCAAAACTGCTAAGCGACATCCTTGAAACGGTTGTCGCCTTCAACCGGATTAACGTGACCCTCCGTCCGGGTGTGGACACCCTCGTGGTGGCTCAATACCAAGGGCCGCGCCTTGAGGAGGGCACAACCCGCCTGCCTATGGGAGCAGGGTTTAGGTTTTATAGCGTCACCTACGAGCGGGTCACGCCCAAGCCAACGTTCGACCCTGGGCACGTCGATGACGACATTTTGGGGTTCTCTGAGTAACTAACACCGCCCTGGGGGTCGCTTAGCGCGGCTCCCAGGGCAGAAAGGATGCAGGCAAAGGCAATAAAACAACCTACCCCACATCAGATTAGGCGGGACTGTGTTAGTGCCCCGCTACGCTCTGGAGAAGCGCTTAGCGCACATGCAGGCACTGGGCGGTATTATTCACGCTAGGAGAGGGGGTGTAACGATGGACGAAAGGGTATTTACTGACCAAGAGCTGATCGAACAAGCCAAGGCCGCCTGGGAACGGCGCAAGGCCGCTCGGTTGGCGCAGTACGAGAGCGACCTAAAGGCCGCCGCCGAGCGCCGCCGTGAGCGGTTGCAGCGGCTATCAGAACAGAACAAGGGTGGTTGAGGGTGGTTAATGCTGTATTTTGCAATATGTCCGTTCTGACCAGACCCCCGCTGCGCTATTTCGGCTCCAAGTCAAGGTTGGCCCCGTGGATCATCCGCCACTTTCCGCCGCATCGGAGCTATTCCGAGCCGTTCGGCGGCGGCGCTAACGTCCTACTGCAAAAACCACGCGCCCCGGTCGAGACCTACAACGACCTCGACGGGCGCGTCGTTAATTTTTTCCGCGTCCTGCGAGCCAGTGCCCGCGAGTTGATTGAGCAGCTCGAGCTCACCCCCTACGCGCGAGCGGAATACGAGCTGGCGCTCGAGCCTTGCCCTGGCGACCCCCTGGAGGAGGCCCGGCGCTTTTTCGTGGCCGGCTGGATGTCGATCGGAGGCCAAAGGGGTGCTTGCACGCCGGGCAACTGGCGCTACATCAAGAGCCTGAGCCGGAAAACGGGCAAATCCCCCGCGGGGTACTGGCGCTTCGACCATCTCTACGCTGTCGCTGAACGGCTGATGGGCGTGCAGATCGAGTGCCGCGACGCCTTTTACCTGATTCCGCACCTGGACACGCCACAGACGCTGCATTACCTCGACCCGCCCTACGTGCATGCCCAGCGGAGCCGACCCGATCACCGCTATAGCAACGAGATGAGTGACGCGGATCACGAGCGCCTGGCCCGGATCGCACACGAGCTCGAGGGCTACTGCATTATCAGCGGCTATCCGGGCGAACTCTACGCGGACCTTTATGAGTTGCACGGCTGGCAGCGCCGCGATGCCTCGGTGCGGGTCAACTCGTCGCGCGCTAACCGGCAAGCCGCAACCGCGAGGACCGAGAGCATCTGGCTTAACCCGCGCAGCGTTGGTGAGCTGCAAGACACGTTGTTTTGAGGAGGGAGAGGGTGCGCGCACTAAACTGGGCATTTGAGCAAACTGAGGTACCGCCGGGGCCACGGCTAACGCTGCTGGCCTTGGCGAAGTTTGCCGACGGGGACGGGCATTGCTATCCGGGCCGAAAGCGGCTAGCAGAGCTAAGCGGACATTGTGAGCGGACGATTAACAACCACCTGATGTGGCTCGAGCTCATGCGTGCCATCCAGGACAACCGCCGCGCGCAACTCACTGACGTCGGGCGCGCTGCACTGGCCGCGATCGGTGGCTCGTGGGCGCTCCAGCACGAGCCGACCGACCGGCTCAGGCGCACTTGGGTTTCGAGCTATGTCGCTGCTGGGCGGGCGCACCGCCTCCAATTACTCGACCGGGCGCTGCCTGCGGGTACTCGCAGGGCTGCGCCCGGAACGGACGCCGCCTCGTGAGGGTGCTCGCCTTCGACCCCGGCGCGACCACCGGCTATGCGGTAATGGCCCGCGCGTCGCGGGGCCTGGTGCTCGAGGCCGCTGGTACGTTCATCTACCGGCGCGAGCAGACCGGTAACGACATCTGGGACGCGATCCGCCGCCATAGCCCGATACTCATTGTTGTCGAGGATTGGGAAAACCAGGGCAAACAGGTCGATATGCACTCGATCTGGCCTAACCGCATCATCGGGCAGGTGGAGGCTTACGCGAACCTGTTGGGTATCCACATCGCCCGCGTCGGTGCATCACTCTGGAAGCCGAGCTTCAGCGCCAGCGCGGGCCTGCTAAAAATGCCGCTGCCTGTGCGGTTGGAGGCTAAGCAGCGCGGGGTTGCCCAGCGGCTGCGGCTCGAGCTTGGCAGTTGGCCGGCGGCGCTGTACGACATGAGCGACGACACCCTGCGGCACGCGGTGGATGCTGCCGGATTGGCCTGCTGGATGATGCTTACGAGTGGGAGGAACGGCTATGCGGCGGTGGACTAGGGCTGAGGAGGAGCTGATCCTGCGCCATGCTGCGCGTGGTGCAGCATATTGTGCGCAGCGGCTGAAACGCACTGAGCACGCGGTGCGCTGTAAGGCGCGGCGGTTGGGCGTGCTGTTTCGCGAAGAGGGGTTGCCCGGCCATGTCACTCTGGTCGAAGTGGTAGCGCTCAGCGGTCGGCGCTACGCGGACGTGTGGGACGCGGCCCATCGCGCTGGCATGATCGCGTCCCGGCGCTTCGTCCCAAAGCGCTGGGCTGAGGCGTACATCATCCGCGCCAGGGAGGCGGACGATGTAGCTAGTGGCGGTTGGGTGACCTTAGGCCAGGTGGCCAGGGAGCTAGGCATGACCGCCGATCGGTTGCGCATGGCTGCACCTGCCCACACGACGACGAGGGCGTGCGCGAGCAAGCGTTCGTCGAGAACTACGACCCCGACGGCGCCCCGCGCCGCACCTGGTACTACCTCAAAAACCCGACATGCCCGCTACACGGAGACACCACCGAAGGGAGCCCGCAATGAGTGCAGTTCAAATCACTAAGCGACTTGTCGGCCAGTTTAACGCTATCGTTGTTCCGTTGGCGTTCGTCCGTATGCTGGGTGGCGACTACACTGCTGCCGCTTTGCTGACACAGTTGCTATGCTGGCGAAACCCCCAGGTAAGCACAGGCAAGTTTTATGTGCGCTACGAAGTTATTCGGGAGGTATTAGTCATTACGCCCTCGCAGTTGCAGAACGCAAGGGAGAAGCTTCGCGCAGTTGGCGTTACCTCTGGGCCAAGCACAGACCCGTATTATGATATCGACGAGGAAGTGCTAGGTAAGAAATTGGAGATGTTATGAGCATCAAGCAGATGGTGAAAGTCTGGGAGCACGAATTTACGCACCCGCAGCTGGTGGTGATGTTAGCCCTGGCCGATCACGCTGACGATGACGGGGAGAACATCTTCCCCAGCATCGAGCGCGTGGCGTGGAAAACCGGCTATACTGGCCGCACGATCACAAACATCCTGGGCCAATTACGCGCTAGTGGAGTGCTGCGCGTAGTCAGAAACTACACTCACGACCGGCCTACTGAGTATCTGATCGACTGGTCGCAGGCCACTCAGAAGCTGCCGTTCCATAGGGGTGAAAAAACTTCACCCCTGGCTGGTGGTGAACGTGGAGTGACTCTTGACACACCGCAGCTTCACCCCAGGGGTGAACGTGGAGTGACTCTTGACACACCGCAGCTTCACCCTAACCATCATGAACCATCAATTAACCATCAAGAACCGTCAGCGCTTTTGAACGGCGAAAAACTTGAAAACCGAAACCCCGAAGACAAACCCGAACCACCACCTTCAAGGAAAAAAACAAAACCCGAAAAGTTCGACGCTAGAACCGTCACCCTACCAGCGTGTGTTAGTTCCGCCGCGTGGCTCGCGTGGTGTGAGCATCGACGAGAGCTGCGAAAGCCGCTCACGCTGCGAGCAGTAGAGGGGCAGCTTGCGCTCCTCGCTCAGCACCCTGCCGACGCTGAGGAGATGCTAACCACCTCTATTCGCAACGGCTACCAGGGTATATTCCCGCTCAAAAACGGCGCGAAAACGGCCCCCGTTCCTACGTCGCAGGAGCGCCCACCAGTCGGCAGTCTAGTCATTCACCCGCACGTCGAGGGGCCAACTCCCGTTAGGTGCTGGCACGCCAACGGTGAGCTGACGGTAGAGCCGGGCTGGCGAGTCTGGCCGCATGAGGTGAAGGTATGCAGATAGCTGATCTAATCGGCGCGCACGACAAGCAGCTCGAGCAGACGCTGCTGGCCTGCGCGTTCGCACATCCGGAGTGTCTCGCTGAGCCGTGGGCCGTCATGCCGCCGGAGGTGTTTTACCTGGAGAGCCATCGGCGGCTCTGGCAGGAGATGACGCGGCAGTATCGCGGTGAGCAGGCGTTTGACTTTTCTACCATCGATGCCGCGTTTCGTGCTACGGGCAACACCAAGATCGTCCAGGAAGTGATCGTGCCATGCCTGGGCGTGTATGAGGGCAACTACCACCCAAACTCAGCATATGCGCGGCTCTACGCGCAGCAGCTTAAAAAACTCTACGTCATGCGCGAAAAGGCACGCGCAACGCTAACGTTTCAGGCCGCGCTAAAAACAGACGAGGAGCAGGCCGAGGCGCGGATGATCCTGGACGCTACCCTCACCGCGCTCGATAGCTCCGTGCAGCGGTTCGACGAGCGGACTGATGAGGAGGTGGCGGCGCTACTGGGCCCGGAAGCGCGTCAGCTTACCGGTGTCCGCGACCTTGACGACCTCACCGGCGGCATGGCCCGACCTGGACTAAACCTGGTAGCGTCTCGGCCCTCGGTGGGCAAGTCGGCGCTAGCGCGGACCATCATCCGCGCAGCGGCAGCCAAAGGTCACCGCGTGCTGCTCTACTCCCAGGACCAGGCCGAAAGTCAAATTATGGAGCTTGAGATCGCCCGGCATCGTCGTATCGACACCAGCCGAGTCCGTAGTCTGGAGCGCGCCGAGCTAGTTAAGAGCGTGGAGCAGGTCCGCTCGGAGGTTTGGCGCGGGTTGGTGCAAGTGATCGACACGCCGCTCAAACTCGGCCAACTGATGCAGGCGGTAAAGATCGCAACGCCGGCGCTGCTGGTCGTGGACTACGTCCAGATCATCGACGCCGGCCTAGACTCTGAGTACGAGTCTATAACCGCCGTGTCGAAGGCGCTAAAAACGTTAGCGTTCGAGCTACGCATACCTGTCTTAGCTATCGCGCAGCTCAACCGTAGCCAGGGGCCAAACGGCACCCCCTCACTGGCGCAGCTGCGCGGCTCTGGTCAGCTCGAGCAGGATGCTGATCAGGTTTGGGTACTAGAGCGCGACACCACCCAGAGCAGCACCGAGGAGCAGGAAGCTACTCTCTACGTGCTCAAGAACAAGGTGGGCCCGACCGGTCGCGTCACGCTTCACTGGCGCGGCAAATTCGCTTCGTTCGAGTCTCATGCTCCACTAGCACGTGCGAGTGGAGCGCCGGAGAGGAATTGACTTGACTATGCAGGCTTTACAGGATTGGGTCGATCGGATTAGCGGGAGAAGCATCCCCTCTGGGTGCGAGAGTTCGTCTGTGCCAACTGCCAGACAGCGCACAACCGAGATCACAACGCGGCGGTCAACGGTTGACAGATTTTTACGCGCCCAGGGCCTGGGTTTTTACGTGGGCCAACAAACCACCCCGTCAAGTACTCCGGCCCTTTAGGCCGGAGCTTGCACCTGAGAGCTAACATGGCCCATACCGCGACCATCCCCCAAGGCAGTGAAGCCAGTACCGCCGCAAGGCAGAAAGGGCCGGACATCCGTCCGGCGGGCTACGCTCCTCCCCGGCTTGAAAGACCGGGGTATCCGCTACGCCCAGGTCTTTTTCGATGAGGCCCCTCACGCTCTTTGACGATGCACGCCTGACCTTTGAGGCGGCCATCGAGCTGACCGCACAGTCACTCTGCACCTACGGGCCGGCTGCGCGGCACTGGGTCATCACCTACTCCGGCGGGAAGGACTCGAGCACGACCCTCACGCTGGTGCATCACCTCATCGAGACGGGGCGCGTACCGGCGCCCGAAACACTGAATGTCCTCTACGCCGATACGAGGCTCGAGTTGCCGCCGCTACACGCCACCGCCATGAGCATCCTCCAGGACATGGCACAGCGCGGTGTGCGTGTCAAGGTGGTTGCGCCAGCTATGGACCACCGGTTTTTCGTGTACATGCTAGGCCGAGGCGTGCCGCCCCCTGGGGCACGATTTAGGTGGTGTACGGGCGCGATGAAAATCGAGCCCATGCAGCAGGCGATAGCGACCATGAAGGCCGAACTTGGCGAACTACTTATCATCACTGGTGTGCGTATCGGGGAGAGTGCCGCACGCGATCAGCGCATCGTCATGTCGTGCTCGCGGGAAGGTAGCGAGTGCGGCCAGGGCTACTACCAGCGGGATATCAGGGGCAGCGCCATGCTCGCACCCATCGCTCATTGGCGCGTTTGTCACGTGTGGGATTGGTTAGGCCTACACGCGCCAGGCTACGGCTACGGCACCGACCTGATTGCCGAAGCGTATGGGGGCGACGAGGCTCAGGAGATTAACGCCCGCACCGGCTGTATCGGCTGCCCGGTCGCTAGCCGCGATTTGGCCTTGGAGACGTTGATCAAAAACCCGCGATGGGGCTACCTCGCGCCCCTACTGGAACTGCGTGCGCTGTGGCCTGCCCTGCGCCACCCGCGCAACCGCCTGCGCAAAACCGGCGAGCGCAACGCCGACGGGAGCCTGCGCAAAGGTGGCAACCGGCTCGGTCCGCTGACAATGCAGGCGCGGCAATGGGGGCTCGAGCGCGTCCTCGACATCCAGGGGCGTGTCAATGATGGGCGCGGCGCCATGCCCGCTGTCAGCCTGGTCGATGCCGAGGAAGAGGCCCGCATCAGGGAGTTGTGGGCCATGAACGTGTGGCCGCAACGCTGGGAGGGAACTGAGATGCAGGGCGATGTGCCGTTTGTGCCAGTGCTAGAGACTGAGCGCGGACATGCCTACTTGTTTGGCGTTCCGAAGGGCGGCAAACCGCTCAGGGAGGTGCGATATGCCAAACGCCGCGCCTGAGTCTGCCGAACAAATCGTGTTCATGGCCTGGGCGCAATGGTGCGGCACGCTGCTAGGCGCGGGACGGCGGTCTACTGGTACTCCCAGGACCAGGCCGAAAACCAGATATTGCAGCTAGAGATAGCGCGACATCGGCGCATGGCTAGCACTGAAGTTAAACACCTGCCGCGTACCGAACTGGTAGCGGGGGTTAGCGCTATCCGGCGTGAGGTCTGGCAAAGCCGGGTAACGCTAGTAGACCGGCCCTTGAAGCTGGCGCAGTTGATGGCGGCGATCAAAAGCGCTATGCCGGGTTTGGTAGTAGTGGACTATGTGCAGCTCCTGGACGCAGAACTAGGGGACGAGTACGAGAACATAACCGCCACCAGCAAGGCGCTTAAAACGTTGGCGCTCGAGCTCCGAGTGCCGGTGCTAGCGCTAGCGCAGTTTAACCGTGAGCAGGCTAGCGGCAAGCCGCCCAACATGGCTAATGTGCGCGGCTCTGGTCAACTGGAGCAAGACGCGGACCAGTTTCTTGCCCTTGACCGGGACACCACTAACCAAACCGACAGCGAAGCCTGGCTCTGGGTGCTCAAAAGCAAAATCGGGCCCACGGGTAAGGTCAAGTTGCACTGGCACGCGAAATATGCCAGCTTTGAGAACGCAGGGAGGGTGTGATGGGACACGACGCGGTAGGGCCTGGCAGTGAGTTAGCCGGTCAGATCACCAAACTACGCCAACAGGGGCGCTCGCTTAACGCCATCGCCAGAGAGTTGGACATGCCCGCCGCCGCCCTTCGGGAGATCGCTAAGGGGCTGGGCATATCAAACAGGACGCGGCAACGGCCCGACAAGCCGTACTCCATCCCGGAGGTCATTGAGAACGTCCGCAATGCCGGGCACGTTCAAGCCGCTAATCACCTAGCGGCCTGGTATGAGCAGCGCCGCCAACGCACCCTAGCGGCGGCTCGACGGTCGCGGGCTAGGGCTCGGCGGAGGGTGAGGGTAAACAATGGGGCGTAGCACCTCGCCGATAATGCTCGACTTTGGGGATGACTACACACCGCCTGAAGGTGTGCCGGTTATCCGGCGTCGGGTGGGGCGAAAGCGGCTTGCATTTGGCTGGTACGGGGGCAAGTTTTCACACCTCGACTGGCTGTTGCCGCTACTGCCAGAGTGCCACCATTACTGCGAACCGTTTGCTGGTAGCGCGGCGGTCTTGCTTAACCGGCAACCGTCGCCAGTCGAAACGTACAACGACCTCGACGGCGAAGTAGCGAACTTCTTCAGAGTGCTGCGGGACTCGTTTGACGAACTACACCGCGCCCTAAGCCTCACGCCCTTCTCGCGGGAGGAATACTTTAATGCGATCTATGGGGTAATAGGCGATGATGACCAGGTAGAGCGGGCGCGTCGGTTTTTCATCCGTGCTAGGCAGACGCGCTTTGCGTTGGCGCAAACCGCCTCCCTGGGGCGGTGGGCTAACCATAGCCAGACCAGCCGTAACAACATGGCCGGGGGTGTCTCGCGGTGGCTGGGGGGCGTTGAGGGATTAACTGATGTCGCGGCGCGGTTATTGCAAGTACAGATTGAGAACCGGCCCGCCGTAGATATTATTAACACCTATGACCACCGCGACACCCTGTTTTACTGCGACCCGCCCTATCTACACGATACGCGGGGCGATGTCGGCGTGTACGCACACGAGATGACGGATGACGACCATCGAGAGCTGGCTGACGCCTGCAACCGCTGCGTGGGCAAGGTTGCGGTGTCCGGCTATGACCACCCGCTGATGGACGAGTTATACCCTAGCGGGCGATGGCATAAGGCCGTCGGAGAGGAGCGTACTATCCACACCACCAAGCAGGCGCATACTGAGGTATTGTGGACTAACTACCCCGTTGACACACAAAGGCTACTCTAAGCACGGGGTTGTGCTAACATCAGGTCAACATGCCGTCACTGCATGACCTCGACGAGTACGGGGAGTGGCGCAATCCCGGCCAACACCCCGAACTGGTGGCGCTGTTGGAGGCGGGCCTGGGGGATTACGAAACGAGCGTAACCCACCTACGACTACGCCCGGACACTACCCGTGAGGGGGTAGCGTTCTGGTTGCGCCCGGCTACTCGGGCGCATTTGCTTAATGCCCTGCTGCTGCGGGATTATCGCAGTCTAGCTAAAGTGCAACAGGACGCGCTGATAGCTGAGGGCAAGCTGTACAAGTACATGAGGGCTCGAGACAACATCCCGGCCTTGGTATTCCATCCGCGCCGTCATACCAGCCTGCCGGTGATCGGCTATCACGGTGAGCGCTTAGTGGCGGTACGGGCGTCACCCTCTGGGCCTCGGGGTGCGGCTACGCTACGGCTAGCCGACTACCCAGACCCTGTGACCGGAGTGTGGAGCGCTAGCACGCGGGCCTTCAGGCTCCAGGAGCCACTACCCGGTCCGGTCGGGCTGTTCGATAAACGCGAAGGGGGTGTGTGGGCCGCTGCTGAGCTGCTGTCAGTACACGCTAACTCCCTATCGCGGGCGCTACTCGGCATCGGAGTTAGCCATAACGGTTCGGTCTATTTCTCGCACCTTGCTAGGCTATTCCCTGATCAGTGGTGGGTAGCCGAGGGCCAACACCTGATAGCTCATCTTGGGTTCGGCAGGCGTCGCCTTGAAAGCGTGCAACGAAAGCCGGACCTGTTCAGCGCCTTAACTGAGCGCTACCCGTTCGTGTGGACGGCGCATAGCGATGACCCGCGCTGGCGCACCATAGGCAGTGATACGGCGGTTTCCCGTGTCCGGGCGACCACGAGCAAACTAGCGCAAGCATTGGTAATAGAGCCCGAAACGCTACCGCGCTACCTACTAGCACAGCTTCAACTCCCCGCCTATGCCTGGCAGTTGCTGGCGTACCAGGCGGGCGGAACATTCACGGCGGCTGATGCCGCACGTCTGGTCTACTGGAGGAGGTGTGGCCTGATTGAGAGTAATAAACTCACAAATACCGGCGCTGTGGTATTGTCGGAACTAACGCGCCTAGCAAGGTGGCTAGACGCCCTTCTGTAAGGAGGGTCAAGGGAGGTTTTATGGATGTTCTGTTACCCCGCAAGGAACTAGCACGGGCCATCGCCCTACTCAAAGGCACCGGCAAGCCGCCGGGCATCGAGCCATCGGTGACGTTAGCGCTAGGGCAAGAGGCGATAACGGTGGCGGCTAGCGGCCAAGAGGCGGACATGGCTGTTAGCCTCAGCGTAGACATGCCGGGGGTGCCTGATACTGGCGCTAATACTACCGTCCCGCTGGCACCGCTAGACGCTTTGCTTAAGAAGTTCACCGGCGATATGGTGACACTAAACTTGGCTGAGCGGACAAAACTAAAACTGTTTTGCGGGTCGGCAAGCGCCGAACTAACCACCCAGAGCCAACCATTCCCAATGCTTGCCGATATGCCAAGTGGGGTTGCGTGGGTGCGGGTTGCGGCACCCGATCTAGCAAACGCTCTGCGGGCCAGTTACGCGGCGGGTACTCAGGCGTACCAACAGGCCCTGAACGGGACACAGATCGAGCTGCACGAAGGCGCCCTAAAAGTAGCCTCTACTGACGGGTTTAGGGCGGCGTGGTCGCGGTGCTCGGCAGTGTACACGAACGCCCCCGAAGGGATTGCGTTACTAACGCAGAAGGGGGTTGCGCTGCTACGGGCGGTGTCGAACACCCCAGATGGGGAGATCGACCTAACCTGGGATAGCAAGGGGTTCTACGTGATAGCGGGCGCGATTAGGATGCGCCTGCCGGTGTTAGACGGTCGCCTGCCCAATATCGACAATGTGATACCGAAAGAGCTGGTGGCAACGGTAGAGGTCAACCGCCGCGCTATCGTAGAGGCTATTTCTAGGGCCCGCATTCTGAGCGACCCCGCCAATTTCCGTGTGGACCTAACCGTCGGGAATAACCTGTTACGCATTGTCGGCTCTGGACTGCACGGCCTAAGCGATGAAACGCTAGCCGCGACAACCACCGGCGATGAACTAACCTTCGCCATTAACGGCAAGATGCTAACCGATGCCCTAGCCGCCGATCCGCAAGCCGAACTGACGACATGGCGGTTAAGCGGCACCGTAACGCCGATGTTCATTGCGACAGGCTCACACTCGGCGTTGGTGGTGCCGTTGTGGGTGTTGAACTAGGGGGGGGGTTGGCGATGATTGGTAGGGCACCAACTAACCCGCCATGAAGCGCAAGAGCGACCCCATCCCTAGTAACGTCAGCCGCGCTATCGAGGGTACGTTGCGCCGCCTTGCGCCCTGGGAGGGTAAGGCCGAAGACCTGTTAGCGCTGCTTAATGCTGACGCACCAGGCGAGTTAAAGGCGAACCCAGCATGGCCCCAGAGCGCTAGCCGCCTGGGGGTGATGCTGAGACAACTGGCCCGTGGTGGTAAAACGCGGCATTGGCGGATCGGGGTGCGGTTTATCAGAAAGCGCTATCAAGGGTCTGACAACCCCCTCAAGTTGGTTAGCTTACATGGTGATGGTGTACCAACGCCGGGCCGTGTCCACAAGGCCAAGAAGCCGGTAACGGTCACAAATGGGGACAAACCGTTACCGGCGATACCGCTAGCTCACTATGCGCCCGCTACAGAAACCCCGGCACAGACACCACAACCAACACCACCCACTGACCCTGTGGCGGCTAAACTACAAACACCGCTCGAGCCCTTACCCCGTTGCCAAGCGAGAAAACGCGGCTCCGGCGGCGAACAATGTGGCCAGTATGCCCGTGAGGGCAAGAGGGTATGCTTTGTTCATGGCGCCGGTAAAAAGGACAGCCCTCCTCCCGGCGGTCGGCCAACGGTACGCGCCATGCTAAGCGGTTCCAGAATGGCTGAACTGCGTAAACGGGTAATGGAGTATGAGCGGGACATCGATGACTCTGACGAGGAACTAACCAACATGCGGGCCGCCCTGCTATTCCAGATCGACCGGCTAGAAACTGAGGAAGACCCGGAGGCGCAGGGGGTTATCGTCGAGCGGGTCATGGGCCATAGCCACCGGATTATCAGGGCGATCAAAGAGCGGGCTGAGACTAGCGCTAAGCGGGCTGAGGCTCGAGCCCTTGAAGGGGCTTTGCTAGTCGTGACCGCTGTCCGCAATATCGTCTGGGAACTGCTTGACGATGCGACACTAGACCTAT
>Ga0209105_100368_pt1 | contig 15148 bp, 14 predicted proteins | sample SedPBSmetaG_FD_184158 | JGI IMG/M metagenome (GOLD analysis project Ga0209105, IMG submission 184158) | Freshwater sediment bacterial and archeal communities from Indian Creek, Illinois, USA to study Microbial Dark Matter (Phase II) -... | ecosystem: Environmental > Aquatic > Freshwater > Creek >...
GCAGTATAGCAGGGATAGGAGAGGTGGCATCTAGTGGTAGTAGAGCAGTTAATCCGATATCAACAACCACTTATACTTTGAATTGTAATACAGTAGGGGGAGGATCGGGATGTTCTAGATCAGTGACGGTGACGGTGAGGGCATTACCTCCGCCATATACTCCAGAACCGCCTTCAATTATAAGCGCTCATAATGATGTTATTATCAATAATTTCAGCGTAAATCCTACCTGTATTCCTCAACAACCAGGCAATAGAAGAGAAGCGACTCTTTCTTGGAGTGTTTCTATTAAAAACAGTTGTCCGCCTGAGCCGAATAATCCGCCTCTTGACCCTCCTCCGTCAGACGGTAGATGTTCTCCATCAAGCTGGACAAGTGGTTGGGTACTTACTGCCCCCCGCCCTCCTTATACAGCTTCTTGTACGGCTTTTGGCGGTTGGAGTGGAAATAGGCCCTTAAGTGGTTCGCACAACATTTCTCCCCCTCCCTCCTTTACCACTACTTACGGATTAAGCTGTTCACGCACTGATACTTATACTTGTCGGTATGCTCGGAGCTATAGCTTTCAATTTTGGGATTGTGTGAGTTGGACAACCTGTACGTCTTGTACGACGTCAGGCACGCCTCCGACAACAAGCTGTGTTTCGTTTCCATGTTGTGCAAGGTTTGGTTGTTTAAGTGGGTCTGGTTCGGTTTCTGGAGTTGGCCCTACTTTTGGTCCATCATCACGAAGCGCTACACAACAGCTCAGGGTTATTCAAAAGCCGATCGTGGAAGCAGATAGTTTAAGAACCGACCCAGTAAGACCACAAATACTTCTAAATCACTTTATTAATCTCGTCTGGAGAGTAAATGTGCCCGACTCTGGCGTTCCTACAAGAATGATGTGTACACCAAGCATAGCATCTGGAGACGGAGAGGGGTGGACGAGGGGAACAGGAATACCATCAATATTATTGGATAGTCTTAACCCATCCGGTAGAAGGAACAATCTTTCGCCTAATGTTACAACTCGCTATCAACTTTTCTGTCGCAATAGGGACGCTATTGACCCTAATCGCTGTTTTAATGATTCGGATATAGTAAGTCGCGAGGTAAGAGTATTTACCCCTGACCTTAGAGAAGTTCCTGCATTTTATGATGGCTTTATAAGGTTTGTGGGGAGAATAGGGGATGTCTTGCAATAAGGTTGTGGACTTGGTCTGCGGAAAGTATCAAGCTTGCAAAAGAGAGAAGCTTTCCGCGAAAGTGGACTCTGGATTCCCGCTTTCGCGAGAATGACGAGAAGAGATGCGGGAATGACAGAGAAAGAATGCGGGAATGACGGGAAGGGGTGTAGGAATGGCAGAAAAAGAACGCGGAGATAAATCATCGTCATCGTCATCGTCATCGTCATTGCCATTGTCATAATTAACAGCAAGGAATATTTTTTTGCATATCGCTAGTTGTCGGTGCTAAAATACACATAATGTTTGATGTTATCACAATCGGCTCTGCCACCATTGATTTTTTTGTTAAGACGAATTTTCCTTTCGTTCCGTGGGATACACCGCTTAAACAAGCGATAGCTATCCCTTTTGGCGAAAAATTTTCCGCACGCGACTCGCTTATAACAACTGGCGGGAATGCCGTTAATACGGCGACAACTTTTCGTCGCCAGGGATTAAAAACTGCTACTGTTATTAAAATTGGTCGCGACATTCCAGGAGAAATGATTCAGAGTCGTTTACATTTAGAGGGAGTGGAGAATAAATTTATTATTCGAGACAATAGTATTGATACTTCTCGCTCGGTTTTACTTTTACAAAACGGAGAGCGTTCAATAATCACTTATCAGGGAGCGGGAGCGTCATTGTCTATCACTGATTTAAAATTTAATGAATATGCGTCAAAATGGTGGTATGTTTCGCTAGCAGGCGACTCATATAAACTTTTTCCCTTTATTGCTAAAAAAGCGAAAGAAATGGGCGTTAAGTTGGCGATTAATCCAACTGCAAAACATCTTCGCGACGGCAAAAGTCAACTTATCGCTAATCTTAAATATGTTGATTTTCTAGTACTAAATGAAGGTGAAGCGGCTTTGCTTGCGGGGATTTCTTTCACAAACGGAACAGAAGTATTTCGTAAAATTGATAAATTAGCCCCAGGGATTGTCGCTATTACAGGAGGAGATAAGGGCTCAATGATTTCGGACGGAAAAAATATATATAAAACAGGTATTTTTAGAGGAAAGAAAGCGCTTGACCGCACCGGAGCGGGAGACGCTTATGGCGCCGGCTTCGTGGCAGGGCTTATTCACACAAAAGAAAAATGCGAACGACTTAACTTTGATTCTGAAAAAATAAAATATGCTGTTCGTCTTGCAACAGCAAATGCCGCCTCCGTTGTTCAAAAAATAGGTGCTGCGGAAAATGCTTTATCTAGAAAAGATTTTAACAATACTGCAAAATACCAAAAATTGAAAATAGATATTCAAAAAATATAGATGATAAAAAATTTTAAATTCAAAATTCACTATCAACTTGTCTAAATCACTTTTATATAGATTCATTAAAGAAGCCGAGGATAAACGCGTTGCTATCGGGCACTTTAATTTTTCGGATATCACAACAGCTAAAGGCATAATGGGAGCAGTTGAAAATATCGCTCGTGATTTTCATCTTAATATTCCAGTGTGTTTAGGCACATCAGAAGGAGAGGCAGGTTATGTAGGCATGCGTTTTGCCGTATCTCTTGCAAAACAATATAAAGCAGATGGTAAACAGGTTTTTTTAAATGGCGACCACATCCGTTCACTTGAAAAATTAAAAAGTTTAGTAGAGGCCGGCTATGATTCAGCTGTATTTGACGCTTCAGAGCTTTCTTTTGAGCAAAATATCGCGTTAACCCGCGAGGCGGTAAAGCTTGCTAAATCTATTAACCCTGATTTTTTGATTGAAGGAGAGATAAATTATATAGGAGGCTCTTCAAAACTTTTAGAAGATTTTCCAATGGACGCTAAACTTATTCCTGAAGCGCTTACCTCACCTGAACAAGCCCGTATATTTGTTGAATCTACTAGAGTTGACCTTATCGCTCCGGCAGTGGGGAACATTCATGGTATTTTGAAAAATTCACCTAATCCGAGAATTGATTTTGACCGCATCAGAGCAATCAAAAAGGCTACATCTGCGCCTATTGTATTACATGGTGGATCTGGCTTACGAGAAGAAGATTTTATTCAAGCGATATATGCTGGAGTATCGGTTATACATCTCAATACTGAGATAAGATTGGCTTGGAGAAGAGGATTAGAAACTGCACTTATAGCAGATAAAGACGAAGTAGCTCCTTATAAGCTTTTTATGCCAGCTGAAAAGGCTGTCCAAGGCGTTGTTTTTGAACGGTTGAAATTATTTAATAAGCTGGTATAATTCTAAACGAACTATGATAAACTTAAATGCTAATATCAGAGAATTATCTCTAAAGCCTGATGCTTTGCGCGCATCTGGGCTTATCCCTGCCGAAATATACAGCAAAGGATTTAATAACCTGCACATTGCTGTTCCTGCTAAAGAATTCAATAAAGTCTTTGAAAAAGCGGGAGAAAACACGGTTGTGGACCTTTTAGTTGGAGGAAACACTTATTCTGTGCTTATTCACGATTATCAAAAACATCCTATCTCTGACCAATTTCTAGCAGTTGATTTTTTGCAAATAAGATTAGACGAAAAAATTATCGCCCCCATTCCGCTTGTATTTATTGGCGAGTCCTCTGCTGTCAAAGAAATGGAAGGAATTCTTGTTAAATCAATGGATAAAATTGAAGTAGAAGCCTTGCCGTCTAATCTTCCTCACGAAATTGAAATTGACATAAGTGCTATTAAAGAAATTGACGGCAGTATTTATGTTAGAGATATTCCTAAAAGCGGTAATTACGAAATAATTACAGACTCAGACACCGTTATCGCAACCGTTGTGATTCCTGAGGAAGAAATTGTAGTAGCACCTGTAGGTGTTGAAGATATCGTAACTGAAGGTGAGGCAAAACGGGCTGAATCAACAAAAACTAAAGACGAAGATTCTTAAATTAAAACTTAAGTGTTATAATTAAGGCCTTGATGAATATGAATAAAAAACAACAAAATAAACAATTTATCTCCTTTTTGTTCCGTAGAAGTTTTTTTAGAAATTCTAAAATTACAGCCATTGCGGTTAAATCGCCTGTCAAAATTATTTTTACAGTTTTTGCAATTCTTATAGCCGTCTATTTTATTTTAGTACTTATACCAATATCAGAATTAAATGCCCAAACTGCGCAAAGAACAATAGAGCGCGCTGCTCTTCAGGCTGAGCTCGCTGCGCTTGAAGCTCAAATTGATGAATATGAAAAAACAGTGCAGGGATATAGACAGCGAGGAGCTACTTTAACGCAAGAAGTTAGACGATTAAATACTCGAATAAACAGCATTAATCTTCAAATTCGCGCCCTTACTCTTAATCTTGCGGAGCTAGACGAAGAAATAGGAGCTACAACCGAGAGAGTCCAAACTACAGAAGTTAATATAAAAAATACACAAGCAAAAATTGGAGCTGCTTTGCGTAAAATAGAAGAAGGCGAAGATCGAAATCTTGTTGAAGTATTAATGGAAAATCCGTCCCTTTCTGATTTTTTTGGAAATATTAATAATATTTTAACTGTGCAAAACGCACTTTCAGAAGCACTTCGCGAATTACAAGTTCTGCGGACGGACTATGTTGCACAAAAAGAAGAGCTTGTTGCACAAAAAGAGAGCGCGGAAATGCTTAAGAATAATCAAGAAGCACAAAGAAGAGCAGCTGAATCTTTAAGAAGAGAAAGGGATAATGTTTTAAGAATTACAAGAGGAAAAGAAGCGGCCTATCAACAATTATTAGTAAGAACTCAAAGAACAGCGGCTGAAATAAGAGCAAGACTTTTTCGTTTAGCAGACGGAGGCAGAATGACCTTCGCTCAAGCATATGAGCACGCGCGCGTTGCATCAAGCGTGACGGGCATTCGCCCAGAACTTCTTTTAGCTATACTAGATAGAGAGTCAGGATTAGGAAGAAATGTGGGTCAGTGTAGTTATAGAACAGCAATGCACCCGAGAAGAGATATACCAGCGTTTCGAGAAATTATAGCTGAGCTTGGTATGCAGGAAGATTTAGCTGCTGGAAGAATTAGAGTATCTTGTCCAATTCCAAGAGACGGTGCGTGGGGAGGAGCCATGGGTCCATCACAATTTATTCCTTCGACTTGGGTTATGTATAGAGATAGAGTCGCTGAAATTACCGGCGTGCGTCCAGCTAATCCCTGGAATAATCGAGATGCTTTTATTGCTACTGCTCTTTTAATCAGAGATAATTTTAATTCTACTGCTTGTCGTAATCATGGCGGAGCTAATCAAGCTTTAAGAGAGCGCTGTGCTGCGGCAATGTATTATGCTGGAGGAGCATGGCGCAGATTTATGAATTCTTATGGCAGGGGAGTTATGAATCGCGCTGCTGATTTTGCGGATGATCTTGTGGTGTTACGAGGAAATCAAGCGCAAAGGTAGATAATTAATTAACTGATAACGAACGATTGATAACTGGTGACAAACGACTAGCGAAAAATTAAGAACAATATCACTCTTGCTTGTGCGAGAGAGCAATAATTTATTTTTGAAAAGCTTTTATTATTGGCTCCATATTGCCTTCTAGAATCTTTTCTATGTTGTGCCATTTTTTACCTATGCGATGGTCGGTGATTCTGTCATCAGGAAAATTATAGGTTCTGATTTTTTCTGAGCGATCGCCAGAGCCTATCTGGTCGCGTCGTAAATTACCTAGCCTTACTTGCTCTTCTTGTACTTGATTTTCATAAAGCTTGGCTCTTATCGCTGCTAATGCACGCTCTTTATTACCCATTTGGCTGCGTTCCGCTTGAGAAGCGACAACAATACCCGATGGTTTATGAAGTATGCGAACAGCTGTCTCTACTTTATTTACATTTTGTCCTCCTGGTCCAGACGAACGAAAAGTGGTGATCTCTAAATCACGAGGATTAATATTAACTTGTTTTTCCTCTACCTCGGGCATAATAGCTACAGAGGCTGTCGAAGTATGCACTCTGCCGGAGCGTTCAGTTGCGGGAACTCTTTGTACTCTATGCACTCCTGATTCTTGCTTTAGTAATTCATAAAGGTTACTACCCGATGGATCGGTTATTTGAGCAAAAAGAGTTTTGATTCCCCCTAGGGCATTTTCACTTGAGTCAAGAACCACAAACCTCCATTTTTTTATTTCTGCGAAGCGCTGATACATGCGCACAAGATTAAAAGCAAATATCGAGGCTTCATCTCCTCCTGCGCCAGCGCGTATTTCTAAAATTACTTTATTCATAATAATTATTTATCGATAATTATTAATTATTGCCTATTATATTTTAACTAGATCTGACTATAATAAAGCTAATAGTTAATTTTTATTTTGTAGAAACTACGCTTTTTTTAGTTCTAGCCTTTGTTATTTTTTTTGGTGCAGCCTCTCCTTTTGTTTTTCTTGCTTTAAATTTTTCTACTCTTCCAGCGGTATCTATGAGTTTCTCAGCTCCTGTGTAAAATGGGTGACACTTATTGCATATTTCAACTCCTGTTTTTTCTCTAGTAGATCCAGCTTGAATAATATTGCCGCAAACGCAATTAATAGTTGCATTTTTATAATACTGAGGATGTATATTATCTTTCATATATAGACAACTTTAACAGTTTTAGTATTAGATGTCTAGAGTTATTAGTTGACATGGTAATCATCTTAATTTACTATTTTAAAAGTAAAAAATATATTCAATGCCACCTCCAGTTAAACATCATTCAAAATCTAAAGTAGGCAGGAGAAGGTCTCATCAGGCCAAAAAGAAAATTAATATTGTGGTTTGTAAAAAATGTAGCCGCCCGACTCTTGGCCACAGAGTTTGTCGCGAATGCGGTCATTATGATGAATAATAACCGCGTTTTATTTTATGTCTTCTAGACAAATAGGTCGCTCTATAGTTTTACAATCTCTTTATGAGTGGGATTTTCATGGGCGTCAAGTCGCTCTTTCTGATTTTTTAGAAAGAAATTTATTAGAGTTTACTCCAGAATTAGATGATACAAATTTTGTACGAGCGCTTGCTATGGGCATAGGAGAAAAAATTATGGAAATAGATGAGGTAATACAAAAAGCAGCGCCAGAGTGGCCGTTAGAACAAATAGCAGTAGTTGATAGAAATATATTAAGAATAGGTCTTTATGAACTTTTATTTGCTAATCATAAAGAAGTACCACCAAGAGTTGCCATTAATGAATCTATTGAACTCGCTAAAGCGTATGGGGGATTAAGCTCTAGCAAGTTTGTGAATGGCGTGCTTGGAACTATCTATCGAGAAATCGGAGAACCAGATAAAAACGAAAAAACTAAAAAAGAAAAAAATAACGAAAGTTATGCTACGTTGGAAGAAAATGATGTAGAGATATTTCCATATCCTGTAATTGATGCGGATTTTAACGCTGAAAATACTGATCTTCCTTTTGATGATACGATTTTTGCTGAAAACGATGATTTATCTCAAGAAAAAACAAATCACTAATGAATACTAATGAATTTCAAGCCGAGATAGATATCTTATTTAAAGATGATAGAGTTTTAAAGGAAGCTCTAACTCATAGATCTTATCTTAATGAAAATCAAGATTGGCCATGCGACCATAATGAAAAACTAGAATTTTTAGGAGACGCGGTACTTGAGTTTGCTACAACTAAATATTTATTTTGTACATTTCCTAAAATGGAAGAAGGGGAGCTTACAATGTTAAGGGCCGCGCTTGTTAATACAAAAATGCTTGCTCAAATTGCTGAGAGTATGTGTCTTCAAAGATATTTATTATTATCTAAGGGCGAAAGAGCACAGACGAACGGAAGAGCGATGGAAACAATACTTGCTGATGCTTTTGAAGCGCTTATTGGCGCTATATATATAGACCAAGGATATGACGTTGCTGAAAAATTTATTAAGAGCAGAGTTTTATCTCGCATAGATGAGATAAAAAAACAAGGATACAGAGACCCTAAAAGCGTTTTACAAGAAAAAATACAGGATATGATTAAAGTTACTCCGACATATAAAGTTATTGAAGAATCTGGCCCAGAGCATCAAAAATCTTTTAAAGTAGGTGTTTATTATGATGATAGCCTCATTGCTGTCGGAGAAGGTCTTTCTAAGCAAGAAGCAGAAACAGCATCAGCAGAGAAGGCTTTGCAGATAACTAATAATTAATTTCGCTACGCGAAATATTGCGCAATAATACAATTTGGCGCTTATAGTTTGTGTTTTTTGTAATTTGCAAGTTGTAAATCATCTATCGTAATATTAAACAGGTGGCGGATGCGCACTCGCTAAACACAAAGGTCTAATCGGGGTCACCACCGCCACCATTTTTATTTTTTTAAATATTAGTTATGTCGGTATTATTAAAAAATATTTCACTTGCAAGCTACACGACATATAAAATTGGCGGTCCGGCGAAATATTTCGCGGAAGCAAAAGATGCAAAAGATATTATTGATGCCTTAAACAAATATAATAATTTATCTCCAATAAATAAAAAAATTTTTATCCTTGGGGGAGGAGCTAATACGCTTTTTTCAGATGAAGGATATGATGGGCTTGTGCTTAAAATATCTATTGCAGATATCGTTATAATTGGAAACTCTACGATTAGAGTTGGTGCAGGAACAAAATTACAAGATATTCTTAATTTTGCGGCGAAGCGCAATCTCACAGGCATAGAGTGGATGGCAGGAATCCCAGGTAGTTTAGGCGGAGCCATAAGGGGCAACGCTGGCGCTTTTGGCAGAGAAATAAAGGATAGCGTGATTTCAGTAAGGAGTATAGATATGCAAAATTGCGAGAACACTGTTGATCGGCAAAATAATGAGATTATGTTTGGGTATCGCACAAGCGTTTTTAAATCAGCAGCGAAAAATGAAATTATTTTATCTGCTGAGATAAAGCTTTCATTAGGAAACGTAGAAGATATACAAGCGCAAATACAAAAGAATATGGACTATAGACATGAGCGGCAGCCGCTTGAGTGGCCTTCTGCTGGTAGCACATTTAAAAACGTTAATGCTGTTAATGCCACAAAAGAACAGTTGCAAGAGTGGAGCGCTATTATCAAAACAGATCCAGTTCCTGTTATTCCAGTAGCGTTTTTAATATCGCAAGCAGGCTTAAAAGGAAAAACTATTGGGGGAGCAATGATTTCTGAAAAACATTCTAATTTTTTTATTAATACAGGCAATGCAAAAGCAAATGATATTAAAGAATTAATTAATTTTACTAAACAAGTTATCCGAGAGAAGTTTAATCTAGAGATAGAAGAAGAAATTCAAATTGTTAATAACTAAAATCTTGTTAGATTAAATCTAAAAAAGTTATCCACATATATTTTTTATTTTATTTATAATATAATTATGATAGAAGTTAATAAAAATATTTGGTCGGATATTTTTTATAAACTTAGAACAAAAAAATAAAAAAATATGGCTGTAAAGAAAAAAATAATAAAGAAAGTTACAAAAGCGAAGGCAGTGGTAAAGAAGGTAGTAAAAAAAGCAGTAAAGGCAAAAGTTGTTATCAAGAAAGCGAAGGCTGTAAAGAAGGTGACAAAAGTCGCTAAGAAAAAGTAATTTTTTTTATAAAAGCCGCCCTAAGTAGGGCGGCTTTTATGTTTGCTTCGACTGTTGTATAATAAGCTTATGAAGATCAATATTACAGTAAAAAATCTTGAGCTTTCGCCTGCTATTAAAGAGCGCATAGAAAAGAAAATGGGTTCTTTAGATAAGTTTATGAAGAAATGGGAAGCGGAAGGGAGCGTAGAGCTCAACTTTGATGCTGGTAGAACAACTAAACATCATCATAAAGGCAATGTTTATTATGCTGAAGCGAATCTTAAAATCCCTGGGAAAATGATAAGAGTCCGCAAAACTAACGAAGATTTACATGCCGCAATAGATGAGGTAAAAGAAGTGCTTGCCGAGGAAATAAAGCAATATAAAGACAAGATTAAATCAGTCTTGTAATTTTAGTTGTTACAAAGGATAATTCGTTTTACATGTTTAATTTTTTTACATCTTCAAAAATTACTAAAGACAAGGCCCTACTTCAAAAAATAAATAATTTAGAAAGCGAAGTTGAAGCACTAAGTGATGAAGAAATAAAAAAAAGAAGCTTGGGTTTAAAAGAACAGGTTTCTTTAGGTAAATCTCTTGATGATTTATTGCCCGAAGCTTTTGCCTTAGTAAGAGAGTCTGCGAAAAGAAATTTACGCCAAAGGCATTTTGACTCACAGATACTAGGAGGTATTAATTTACACAAAGGCGCGATTGTTGAGATGATGACAGGAGAAGGAAAAACTCTTGCTGTTACAGCACCTGCGTATCTTAATGCTCTTGCGGGGAAGGGCGTGCATATTATTACAGTCAATGATTATCTTGCGACTCGCGACGCTGTTTGGATGGGGCAGATTTATTATTATCTTGGTCTTAGCACGGCTTGCATAGTTCATAGCGGTGCTTTTATGTATGATCCTAATTTTAACAATAACCCTGAAATAACCAGCCAAGAAAAAAAAGCGGATGAAAAAAGAGACAGCGTTGGTTTTTTTCTTGTGGAACATAAGTTTTTACGCCCAATTTCAAGACAGCAGGCGTATATGGCGGACATTACTTATGGCACAAACCATGAGTTTGGATTTGATTATTTAAGAGATAATCTTGCTTTACAAAAGGAATCACAAGTACAGAGGAGCCATCATTTCGCTATGATAGATGAGGTAGATTCTATTCTTATAGATGAAGCAAGAACCCCACTCATTATTTCCTCTCCTGATGCCGCCTCAAGCGAATATTATAAAATAATGTGGAAAGCCGTATCGCGCCTTGAAGAGGGAGGTGACTATACAGTTGCTGAAAAAACAAAATCTGTTGAAATACTGCCATTAGGCATAGATAAAGTAGAAAAATCTGCAGGCATAACCGATCTTTACAGCGCGGAAAACATTAGGCTTGCTCATTATCTAGAAGAATGTTTAAGAGCTAAGGCTTTATTTTTAAAAGACAGAGATTATGTTGTTCAAAATGGTGAAGTCGTTATTGTAGACCAATTCACCGGAAGGCTTATGCGTGGGAGAAGATATTCCGGAGGGCTACATCAAGCGATTGAGGCAAAAGAAGGCGTCAAAGTGCAGGAAGAATCTAAAACTTTTGCCCAAGTTACTATACAAAATTATTTTAGACTTTACGGAAAAATATCGGGAATGACTGGTACTGCCCAAACATCCGCAGAAGAGTTTCATAAAGTTTATGGAGTAGAGACAATAACTATTCCGACCAATAAGCCTCTTGTGAGAAAAGACTTGTCGGATCTTATATATAAAACAGCTGATGCGAAATTCAAAGCGGTTGCCGAAGAAGCGCGTGCTCGTTCTGAAAAAGGGCAGCCAGTTTTAGTTGGCACTGTATCAATAGAAAAAAACGAATTACTTTCGCAATATTTAAGTCGCGCGGGCGTGAGATATGAAATATTAAATGCGAAAAATCACGAGAGAGAAGGTTCAATAATAGCGCAGGCAGGAAGGAAGGGAGCTATAACTCTTGCAACGAATATGGCGGGCAGGGGAGTGGATATTGTACTGGGAGGCAGTCCATATGATGCAGAAAAAGCAAAAGAAATTAAAGAGCTCGGAGGTCTTCATGTTATAGGCACAGAGCGACATGAGGCAAGAAGAATAGATAACCAGCTTCGTGGACGCTCTGGTAGACAAGGAGATCCTGGTTCTTCGCAATTCTTTATCTCTTTAGAGGACGATTTAATGCGTATATTCGGAGGAGGAAGAATAAGTGGAATGATGCAGGCCTTGAATATTCCAGAAGATCAGCCGATTGAATCAGGTCTTGTAACTAAGGCGCTTGTGTCAGCACAAAAAAAGGTAGAGGGTCTTAATTTTGATGCTCGCAAACACCTACTTGATTATGACGATATTTTAAATAAGCAAAGAGTGTTTGTTTATAATCGCAGACAGCGCTTACTTGAGGCAGGAAGAGAAGAATTAAAAGAGATTATTGCGGGGATCATAGAAACAAAAGGCGAAGGCAGAGAAGAGGAAAAAAATCAGATAAAAGCACTTATCCAAAAGACAGAAAATATAGAAGTGTTTAGATACCCTTTACTTGCTATGCTGGATACTCTTTGGATGACTCATTTAGAGGACCTTGAATCTTTAAGAGAGTCTGTGAGAATTAGAGCATATGGGCAACATGATCCTCTTGTAGAATATAGAAGAGAAAGTCATATTCTATATCGTAAACTACTTGAAGCATTCGATGCATGGGTGTATGACAATTTATCTAAAATTAAAATTGTTTCGCAAGAGCAGGTAAGGCCTCAAATAAGCCAGGAAGCGCGAGCGGCGGAGCTAAATATGAGGCCCGAAGAATTTTCTGAAATAGGTAGAAACGACCCCTGTCCTTGCGGTAGCGGAAAAAAGTTTAAGAAATGCCACGGAGCGTAAGGCCTCGCGGAGTAGCCTTTCGCAAAAGCGGACTCTGGATTCCCGCTTCCGCGGGAATGACACCCTTTTTGTCACCCTCGCGAAAGCGAGGGTCCAGAGTTTAAATAATGCATCCCTTCTGTCATCCCCGTCTACGAACGGGGATCCAGAGTCTATAATCTTAAGGGCTTGTCTCGCTTCGCGAGATCCCGCAAAGAGGGACGATGTCCTTAGATTTTTAAGCTTTCAAACTTCTCACAGATAATCTAAGGACTTGCGATGTCCTTAGATTTAAATAAGAGAAACTTTGTAATTTATTAAAAATAAAAAAAGCCCCAAAATGCGTTGATCATTTTGGGGCAGAGGGTAAGGAGTTAAAAAATGGGCTTTATCGTGAATAAAACCCCTCTAAATGGAGCGGACTCTTCTGCTCCAGTAAATATTCGGAGGGTGAGAAGAACCTCTTCTCCGGGTTGCAGTAGAACGATGTCAGAGAAGTAGTCTTCTACTCCTTCTGAGCGATATTCTCTGGATTTACCAGAGAGTATCGTTTGAAAGATGGGGGGAGCGTCTAGGGCATCGCCGTATATGGCGATGGCTTCGCTCCAGAAGGTAAAAGATATCTCCCTGGTGGAGGAGGTGTTCTTTGCCCTAAGTTCTCCCTCTATTATCACTTGCGAGGGAGATAGTTTTGCAATATTCCCTTCTTGGGGGACAGTGAAAGATGGATTGGTTGTTAATGACCAATCTAGTGGCGACTCTTCCCCAGTTGGAAGAGCTACCACCTGCATCAAGACATTTTCTCCGATTACGGGAATTCTAAACAATAACGGGCTAACAGCCATTGCTGCTCCGCCCAATAGTCCTAGCAGTATAATAGTAACGACAATAGCTTTTTTCATTCTGCTTCCTCCTTCGCCTCGACGGTGACCGTCCGCAGGCGCTAAAAACTTTTACTCCTTTCTATAGTTTTTAAGGTACATGATGTATTATATCATTTTTCTGTGATTTGTCAAGAGCTTATCTATAATCATTGATATTTCGTTTTTTTTGCTACACAAAATACTATATAAAAAAATAAAATCCTTTATTTAGTTAGGAGATAATCATTATTTGTTGTAAATTATATGTGAATGTTCAAAATGTTTGGCGGTAATAAAAAACATACAAAAGACAGCGTTCGTCGTCTTGTAGTTGATATTAAGCATCCAATAAAAATAAAATCGGCTGATGTAGAAGCATCAATTAATAAGTCGGACTTTTTAGAAGCTGTAATTAATAAGACTGGAGTCGTAGCTGATGGAGCAAAAACTATTTTCTCTCTTTTTATTTCTAATCGTTTTGCGATGATAGTTGTTGCTCTTGCTCTTGCTTTAGGAGGATTTTTTATTGCTGCTGCGCAAACGCGACAACTTGATAATTTTATAACTGAAGATGCTTCTATGAAAGCCAATACAGACTCTAATTCTCAGAGTTTTTATGCACAAATATTAAGGCTTTTTTCATCTATGAATGAAGCACCGGCGCTTATATCTTCTTTTCGCGAATTTAATAAAGTAACTGTTGCCGCGACAGAGGCGACTAAGGCGCTCAGAGCAGAATGGTTTTCTCTTATATGGAGTGATGGGGAAGGGCTTATTGCTAAACTTGAAAAAGCAAGAAGTGAGACAAAAGCAACAGCGGATTTACTGACTAACATTAAAGACGGAATAGCATCTTTGGGGACAATTACTGATAATTCAGAAGATTTACTTGCTTTACAATATAAGGCACAAAAAGAAGCAGGGTTTTTCAGCAAAATGATGAATTTGGTTAGGGGAGAAAGTGCTATTGCAATATTTTTTGTAAATAATTTAGAGATAGAAGTAGCTGATAAACTTATTAAAAGCTATGCAATAATAAGGATTGCAGATGGCGAGATTAAAGATATATTAGTCAACGATATTCCTTATCCAGATCAATTTGCTGATACGAAAATTATTGCACAAATTCCTTTTGTCAATATAAATATAAACGAAGAAGCAAAAAATATAAGCCAGTTTTTTAATTTTTCAGCGTCTGCGCCTAAAATGCTTGGTTTTTTAGAGGCTCTTCCAATTTACGCTAACCAAAAAATAAAATTTGATGGAGCAATAGCTGTAAACTATGGGGCTCTTGCTGATATTTTGAAAATTACTGGTCCAATAAAATTGCCAGAACACGATATAATTTTAAATCAAAATAATTTTATTACTGAAATACAAAAAGAGCTATTCAGAGAATCAGCTATTCGTAATGCAAAACGCAACAATATTTTAACATCGCTTATTTCAGAAATGGTGCTAAAAATACAAAAAATGTCTGGACGAGAGATTGAAGAATTAGCGGGTCTTATAAATCACAGATTAGATAATCGAGATATACAATTTTATTTTCTTGAATAGACAGCTAGCGACTAACGATAAAAAACTGGCGATTGATAGCGGTTTTTATATTGCTATTTATGTGTTTTGTGTAATATAATAATAAAGTTATGAAAACAGTACTTCTTGTGGAAGACGATAAGTTTCTTTCAACTCTTTTGAAAAATCGTTT
>Ga0209105_100379_pt1 | contig 14947 bp, 18 predicted proteins | sample SedPBSmetaG_FD_184158 | JGI IMG/M metagenome (GOLD analysis project Ga0209105, IMG submission 184158) | Freshwater sediment bacterial and archeal communities from Indian Creek, Illinois, USA to study Microbial Dark Matter (Phase II) -... | ecosystem: Environmental > Aquatic > Freshwater > Creek >...
CAGGGATATGGGTATCCAGATGATGAGTATTTCTTCTTAAAGTTATTCGATATCAGTAGGAAGAGTTACGTACGAAATATTCCATCCCACAAGATTTTAGAGTGAACCGGAAATATTCATAATGTTTCAATTATTATAAATTCCCCTATTGACTCAAATGGAGCGTATCCACTCATCGTTAAAAATATCTCGGAATTCTTCCATTACATCTTCAAATCGTGCTAGCCCTTCTACTTCCAATTTTCTTGAGAAAGCTATTGAATTGTCTTGTGCCAGTGCGGACCAAAAATACTGTACCATTTTCTCTGCAGTAAGACGACTCATTCTCCCAATAGTTAAATTTACTCCACTCTTAATATTAGCTGGTACCGTTTCTGATGATAAAATAGGATCAAATATCCTCTCATGTAAAAATCTCATTAGTTCCTCTTCTTTAGTCATAATATTTCACCTCCTATACCCAACTTAAAGATTTTGGCGTTATTGGTGAAATGCCTTTTGCAATTCTTAAACTCTCTAGCCACGTTTTACAGCCTACCATATCTGTCTTATCCAAATAATAACCAACGTTTGGTCTTGAACTAATTGCTTTCCTATGACTTCTTAAAATACGAATAGCCTCCCGTATCTGCTTTTTTGTAGCTCCCATTGGTACTATAATTGCTTCAATATCTTGGAACTTGATTGCATTGAGTCTTCCTAAATGATTATTCATAACTTCAGCAACATATAAGTTTACATCTCTTTGTTTCATCTTCTAAACCTCCTTATTTTTTTATTTTACCCTTTCATATATTCCAATCACTAACAGTAAATGATTATACTCTAAAAAGGGTCAATCACAAAACCTGTGGGATTTTCCCAGGTTGACATGGAGCCTCTGTCGGCGTGGTTCCGCCAGCCTTGCCACTAGGCTGCATAAATGCTGGGCTAGTCGGCCAGGCAGGCTACCACGTCGACCTCTCCATGTAAACAGGGAAAATCAGAATCCCACATAAAAAGTGATTGAGCCTCTAAAAAGATAATTTTGCTTCGGGAGTATATTCATTTCCTACAATATCGAGAGGAATACGATCTAGCCAATCTGCTCCCCATTTATCTCGTGTTTCCTCAACAGCAAGTTTTCCTGACTCTGTCAATACTCTTGCTTGTCGTTCTGACGAAACTGCCAATGATGGCTTATTTCCCGAATAATAGCCTGCTGTCGAACTAGGACTTTTCCCGTATTTTCTTGCAAAATTGGATATTTCCTTTGGTGTAACAGTCCCTCCTTTTCTATAAATTTCTTCAAGTATGGCAATTTTTCTTACTTCACCTACAGTTGTGGTAATACTTGTATTTTCAGATTCTAGCCGATTAATGAGCGCTGATACCTTTGCCTCAATCTCTTTTAATTCACTTAAAATTGTTTTCATGTTTTTATCTCCTTTCAAATCAAAGTCCATTGCAATTTTCATTCCTTGATATTATCCATGATAGCAAAGATATAAGCTTCTTTCAACCATTGTTTCTTTCATTAAATGATTTTCATAATGGTTTAACCTTTATATTTCTATGATACTTAATGAGCTATACCTCAATCTTTCTTGTATTGTATTTCTTTGCATTATCTAATAATTACTTGCTGTAAAACAGAAAACAATAAATATACAGACCAAAAAACACCATTGATTCTTTTAATAAGATCTCTATTGTTACTGCCGGGGTTTGTTGTCCAGAAGTTGATGGTATTCTTTGTCCGGGAATTGCTGGAAAGAATGGCAAGTTGAGAGGAATTTCAACTTGCCATTTTACTTAACTCAGTTCTCCATTGATTACCAGTTTGACCATATGATCGTCAATAATTCGCTTTCCGCTTTGGCATCCAAAAATCAGTGAGCTGGTGCAGGCTTTGTTGACTAACCTGGCAGATCCTCCGGAATATCGATAGATCGTCTCAGACGCCTCGTCCGAGAAGACTTCATGCTCGATCCCAGAATACTCCAGGTGGCGTTTAATGTATTGCTTCACCTGTGAGTGGTCCATCAACTGCATTTTGCACTGGATGTCGATCCGTTGCCTGATTGCTGCGTACGACTGCATTTGGAGTTTCTCCCAAAGCTCTACCTGTCCAACCAGCACCAGTGCCATGGGACTGACGGCATCCATTCGGAAGTTGAGGAGGAATCTTACTTCTTCAAGCATTTCTCGGTCCAAAAGGTGCGCCTCATCGACAACCACAACCGGACGCTTATTGTGGAGCCCTTTCATCAGCTCGATTTCTTTATGCAGTTGACGTTTGGCATCGCCTCGATAGAATTTTGATTCGGCCCCCAGCTGATCCAGCATCCCTTTGTAGAAGTTTCTTGGCGTCATTTTCGAGTCTGCCAGATAGATCAAGGTGTATTTGGTGTCATCCAGTTGGTCGCTGAATCGGCGGATGGTGGTCGTCTTACCAGTGCCGCACTCTCCGGTGAGTACACAGAAGAGCTGGCGCTCAGCGACATAGAACAGCCTGCTCATCGACTCCTCCAGCGTATTGGAGGAGAATAGTTCTGTCGTCGGGATATCCCGACAGAAGGGCGTTTTCTTGAACCCATAAAACTCTTCAAACATCACTGCCACCTCCTTTTCTCATGTCTTTGAAGGAGATGGTCGTAGACTGCTGTTGGTCTTTTCGCTTTTGATTTTGCACTTGGGCTCCATCCAGTAACCTGGAGGAGGAGGGCTCGACTGGAGTCAGAAACTCCGGCAGCTGAGGCTTGGGCGCCACACGCTCTCCAATGACCAGCTTTTTTACCACAAAGGGTTTGTCATCCTGATACTCAATGCTCAGTTCCTCGGTGTTGCCAGGGTCGTAGACCACTTCCACGCTGCGAGCCACATAGGGTAACCCCACTTCATACTTCGCACCGCCAAAGCTGATGTATCCACTCTTATCGACTTTTCTGGTCTCGGCGTGCAAAAAGGCGTTGGTAACTTTCTCCGCCGGCAGATACTTCAAGGGCTTGGGATCCAAATTATAAGCCTGATGCGGTGTCGTTCCGTTGAGTGCGGTATGCGGCTTATTCTGGTAGCATTCTTCCAGCCAGATCCAGAACCGTTCGTTCATAACCTCGAGGGACCGTTCAGAGTTATCGAATTTGTATTCATCGAGAAACCGATCGATATTCTGATTGAATTTCTCTATTTTCCCGGTGCCTTCCGGCGAGTAGGGCTTGGCGAAGATCAGCCGGATGCCAAGCTTTGCGCAGGCTCTGGACATCCACTTATTCCTATACTGGCGGCCGTTATCGAAATATGCTTGCTCTGGAATTCCCCACTTGAGGATTGCTTTGCGGAAGCAATCCTCAACGATACTCTGCTCCAGGTTCGAGTAGAACTGGGCATGGAGGACCATCCGGGTAGCGTCGTCCAAAAACGCCACCATATAGACCTGCTGAGGCTTGTTTCCAGGGCCGATCGGCAAATAACAGCCATATTTTATATCCGAATTATTCCGATGTCAGAATAAGACAGATTATCCCGATATTTTATTTATCCCGATGTTGCGCGGAAAGACAAGTGTTTATTGCTTGTACGTTGCAGGAACATCGGGATAACAAAGAGGAACAATGTCTCATAGTCCGTAGAATTCTCTAATTTTTTCGTCTTCACCCTCTTTATACAGCACTTCTCCTTGATAGAGAGGATGATTTTTTTTAGTTGCACTTTCGATAGCTTTACGTTTCATTTCTGTATCAGCATAAGCATAAACAAGAGTAGTTTCCAAATTCGAATGTCCGAGCCATTGGGAAATAAGAGGAAGAGGAACTCCATTGCGGTATAAATGAATCGCTCTGCTGTGTCTGAACATATGTGGCGTGATATTTTCGGGGATTAAAGAGTTTTTCAACCTAGCAGCCAGTGCGTATTTTCTAATAAATCTTGCCACATTATCATCGGACATGACACATCGCTTGCCATGAATTATCGTGAAAAATAATGGTCCTTCATCACGTGGATCTAGTTGATACCGCTTTAGATATCCTCCAAAATGATCAATTGTCTTCTTCATGAGGGGTACTGTTCTAATCTTATTTCCTTTTCCCCTAAGTATTACGTAGGGGGCTTTTAAATCCGGAATCACATCACAAGGATGTAAACTTAGCATCTCACCATCACGAGCGCCTGAATCGTACATTAAAAACATAAAGAACAGGTCTCGATGCCCTGTTTTCTTCCTGATATCAGGTTCAGTGAGGAGCGCGCTAAGTGTATTTTCATCAAAGTGATTTACCGTTAGTTTTTTCTGAACCTTTCTGAATGGAATTTGCTGGATTTTTAGATAGCATTCCCAGTACTCTGGGTTTCTAGTACCTGCATACTTCAAAAATGCCCGTATGACGGCGAGCCGATGATTTATCGTTGTAGCAGTGCTTTTTTTATCAGTTACTAACCACTTTAAAAAGTCACTAACTACTTCCGGAGTGATTGTTTCAAATCCAATTTTCGCCATCCCTATGCCTTGCGATTTGGTAATAAATTCTAAAAACAGTGATATTGCTTCACGATAAGATTTTACCGTGGCAAAACTGCATACTCTTTGCTCGGGCAGGTAGACCGTTAAATAATCTCTGACAGATCTATAAAAATCCAAATCTTTAATCTTCATAATCAGGGACCTCTGGGATACCAAGCCAATCCATATGGCCAGTAAGTATTAAACGCTCGGGCATAAGGTGAACGTAATATAGTGTATTTTTCAACTCTGTGTGTCCCAAATAGGCGCTGAGATATGGAAGCAAATTATTTATGTCCTTACCCTCTTCCAACCAATCCATGATTTTTCTTGTAGCAAAATTGTGCCTCCAGTCATAGACTCTAGGGTGATGATTTGTTGGGAATGCTATTCCTGCAACTTTCCAACAACGCCTGAATTGTAATTGTAACCAGTTAATCGAATAAGCCTTGCCTGACTCATGTTGGAAGAAGTATTTTCTAGCGGGGATTTTTCTGCTGATTAACTTTTCATACATACAGCATAACCTGGTTAATTCTTCCGACATGGGAACAATTCTGCCTTTATGTGCTTTGGAATTGTGGATAAAAATAGTACCGGTAGTAAGGTCAATCTGATCACATTGAATTTTCAGGACTTCTTGTGGCCGAAGTCCACAACAATAGAGAATCCTAAAAACAACAGGTATAACTAATTCCCTTGTTTTTTCACAAGATGTCTTATTAGTAATTGTATCTGCGGTAAAGAAAAAGGTTTGAATTTCCAAGTCACTATATATGTAGGGGTAAAAAGGTTTGTTTTTCCCAATCATACCATCTTGAATAGTGTCTGGATTTTTCCCGATAAGTTGGAGGTATTCTGCAAAACCTTTCAAAGCTATCATTCTGCGATGGAGTCCATTTTCATGTTCGATCCCAGTTCGAATACATCCCCATTGGTCAATTATTTCTTTTGTTAAACGCGTTTCTAAAGGATAATTTTCAACACAAAAGGTGTCAAAAAGGCGGAGGAATTTATTGTAGGAGGATTGTGAATATCCCATCGCTTCCTTTAGGGATAAATATGCTCTTATATCATTTGCAAAAAGACTTTTATAAAGATATTTCATTTGTACACCTCTGATTTGACCGGAATGAGGCATAAATCGAGGGCGCAAACCCGGAGAGCTTCAGCTGACATAGGGAGATAATGCTTTAGCATCATTTCATTCTTGTGTCCAAGAATTTGCGAAATCAAATGTGTGTCGCAAGAATCCTCTAACAACCACAAACCCATGCCACGACGAAACGCTTGAAATCCCTTGCCGTCCCATCGCCGCTTACTTATGTTTGCGATTTTCGTGTATTTCACCAGGATATTTCGAACGCTTGATAAATCATTTAATTTTTTTGCTGGTTTTGTGCAGGTTAGAAATATATAGCTACTATTTGTTTCGGGACGCACAGCAAGATAATCATCAATCACTTCCATCGTTGCCGCATCTAAAGGAATAATATTTTCTCTTCCTGTTTTATGTTGTGAAAAGCAGATTGTCATATCATTCCGAAACAAGTTATCAAGTTTCAAATTGGCGATGTCAATGGCCCGTAGCCCTGTTACGGATGCTAGGAAAAGAATGGCATAATCGCGCTTTCCCATTACAGTTGATCGGTCTGGTGATTTTAGTAGCTTTATTATGTCCTCACTTGAAAATGCCGGATAAACCTTGATTCTTGAGCGAGCAGTTTTGTATCGCAGAATTTGATTACGATTGCTTGTTGTGTATGATTTTTCTTCCAAAAAGTCCAACAGTTTTCGAAGACAAACCATCACATTATTCATGCTGCACTTATGATTTTCCCTAATAGCAACAAAATAGTCTATAATAATCTGAGTGTTTAGTTCAGCTAAATTATGGATATTCCTTTCTTGTAAAAAGAATAGAAATTCACGAGCCGAAGACTTAAATCCAGCCTTTGAATTGGCACCAACATTTAACCACTGAACATACTCCTCTGTTATGCCCTCAAAATAAATGTTAAGGGGGTATTTGTATCTGTTACCATAGGAGTATTTTGTTTGGAATGATCTTGAATTGTAAAAATCACTGATCATGGTCGAATATCTCATTAGTCCAATAAATTTTTTTCTGGTTATTCTTTCAGCATTCGCCTCAACGGTAATCCAATTTTGAAATGAAGTTACTGCAGGTGAAGTGTAAGTGTAGATTTCTTTTCTTTTTAAATACTCTTCAAAAAAGACACCATAGGATAAATAACGGTCCAAAATAACTTCCGAACGGCAATTTAGTTTTAAGTAGGTGAGGATAGCTTCATGGCCTTCTTTAATTATTGAAATCTCATTCATTTGTTAGCCACCTTCTAATTTTATTGGCTTTCGCCTAAAATCAGAATAATTTTTAAGATGAGTGAATACAATCAATTTGTTATCCCGATGTTCCTACAACGTACAAGCAATAAACACTTGTCTTTCCGCGCAACATCGGGATAAATAAAATATCGGGATAATCCGAATTATTCCGATGTCAGAATAAGACAGATATCAAGTATGGATCATACCTACCGATTGGTCCAAACAACAAACCACAGCAAGTCTACATGGTCGGATGCTACTCGAATGATTCTGCACGCTGAGTTCTACCAAACTCGATCAAAGCATTGTGGAAGACACCTTCCGCAAATTAATTATGAAGTGGGGCCTTCCTAATCAGGTTTATTTTGGTAACGGAAAGCAATTCAGGAATAAATGAATATCACGAACTTACGCAAAGCTTGGGATCCGATTGTTATTTGAAAAGCCCTATTCGCCAGAAGGAACCGGGAAAATCGAAAAGTTTAATCAGAATATCCATCGATTCCTGGATGAGTACAAATTCGTCAACTCAGTGAGGTCTTTGGAGAATATGAATGAACGATTCTGGATTTGGCTGGAAGAATTCTACCCGAATAGACAACACACGGCTTTAAATGCAAAGTCGCCAGTCCAAACATATAATTTGAACTCTACTCCACTAAAATTTCTACCGTCGGATCAAGTCGCGAACGCCTCTCTCCGTGCGGAGGCTCGACGAGTGGACAAAAGCGGCTGCATTACATTAGCTTCAAAGGGGTTAAATACGAAGCGGGGATGCCCTATGCGGCTCGAAATATCGATGTTGTCTATGATCCGAGAAACACTCTGGAATTGAGCATTGAGTATCATGATGATAAGCCCTTTACCGTAAAACAGTTGGTCATCGGGGAGAGAGTTTCCCCACGACCTAAACTCCCAGATTTCCTGACCCCAGGCAAACCCATCTCGTCACGCTTACTGGATGCAGCTCAAAAGCAAAATCAAAATCGAAAAAAGAAGAAACAAACTACGGCCATCTCCTTTAAGGACATGAGAGGAAATGGTGGCAAAGATCTTTGAAGCATTCTACGGTTTCGAGAAAAATCCATTCTCCGGTGATATACCAACTAGTGAATTATTCTCCTCGGAAACTTTGGATGAGTCCCTGAACCGATTATTTTCTATGTAGCAGGGCGTCAACTCTTCTGCGTCCTGACCGGAGAATGCGACACTGGCAAAACCACTGCGATCCGACGTTCCCAGAATCAGCTGGGTGCCACTAAGTACTCATTGATCTATCTAGCAGATTTAAAAATGACGCCTTGGAATTTCTACAAAGGTATGTTGGATCAACTAGGGGCCGAATCAAGATTCTATCGAGGGGATGCTAAACGTCAGTTTCACAAAGAGATTGAGTTAATGAACGGGCTCCACAGCAAAAAAGCGGTAGCTGTAGTTGATGAAGTTCACCTGCTCGACCGAGCGATGCTTAAAGAAGTACCAGGTAATGGACCACTCTCAAGTTAAACAATACTTAAAACGTCATCTGGACTACGCCGGGACAGAACATGAGATATTCTCAGATGAAGCCATCGAAACAATCTACCGCTTTTCTAGAGGATCCGCTAGACTAGTCAACAAGGTTTGTACCAGTTCTTTGATATTCGGTTATCAAAGTGGAAAACGCATCATCGATGACCATATGGTCAAACTAGTGATCAACGGAGAGCTGAGTTAAAAAGAATGGCAAGTTGAAAATTCTCAACATGCCATCCATTCTAGCAGCTCGTGGACACAATATAGCGTCATTTTCTAAACAAGAAAAGCCAGCATTAACATAGTATAACTAAGTCCATCTTTAAACTATGACTTAATATCATTTCTATTAGACTAGTCACTGTATTGAGCTTTGTCCTCTACAAGCCCCTTTATTTTTTAGAAAAAACAACACACTTCAACCAACTTTCTATAAACTGGTTTAGTTAGATATATCTTCGTATATGGCTTATAGTCGGAGTAATTAGACAAAGAACAACACAAATCGAATGAGTAAACAAAAACTGACCTGTAGTAAGGTTATACTAAGTTCGGAAAAAGGAAACCCTAAAACCACTATATATTAATGGTATCAGGGTTTTTGACTGCTGTTTCCACTCGATAATTGAATAGAGGTTTTCACTTTTTGTGGCCTGAATTTTAAAATTAAGCTATCAAATTAAATAGACCATTTATGGTTCACTCAAGTCAAATTTCCATCCACAAAAATCAGGAGAGTGACCACTAATGACTAACACCTATATTACCATGAAACCCCCTCCCTATTTAGTTGTTAGAACTTATGCTAAACAGAGCGGGGGCCTCTTCATAGAAGGTTATTCATTTACGAATTAGTCATCGTAGGAGAAGGTAATTACCGGCTTAATCAAATCCTGTGGTTTGTTTTTCATAAGCTCTAAGGCCACTGGCAAGTTGTCGATGCCTTCGAACCGATGAGTAAGCATTCCAGATACATCCAATCTGCCTGTTAACATAAGATTGGCAAGTTTTTCTGTGCGCATCCGACCTGCTGGCATCAGCCCCCCAACAATTCGGATATGCCCCATCCCAACACCCCAATCCTCTCTTGGGATTTTTACGAAATCACCACTGCCCAGATAGTTCACATTAGCTATGATTCCACCAGGTTTCACACACCTTATCGCTTCAGCGAAGGTGTCCACGTCTCCTCCGGCAATGATTACTTTATCTACACCATTCCCATTGGTTAGTTTTTTTACCTGCTCATCAATGGGACCGTTTTTGTAGCTGATAATATCTGAAGTACCGTATTCTTTAGCTAGAGCAACACAATTCGGTCTGGTTCCAACTGCCAGGATTCTGGCCGCACCTCTTAATGCGCAACCTCTTACGGCCATCAAGCCAACAGGGCCAATTCCGATTACTAACACATCTTCACCAAATGCAACTTCTGCAAGCTCCACACCATGGAATCCGGTAGGAACCATATCACTCAGCATCGTTCCTTCAGCCGGTTCAATCCCCTCTGGTAATAAAGCTAAGTTCGCATCCGCTTCATTTACATGGAAAAACTCTGCAAATACGCCATCTTTAAAGTTAGAAAATTTCCATCCACCCAACATTCCACCTGAATGCATTGCAAATCCTCTTTGGGCATTGATTGACCCCCAGTCCGGAGTGATTGCTGGCACTAACACTCGATCGCCGACCTTAAAATCTTTTACTAGTTCCCCAACTTCCATAATTTCACCAACAGCCTCATGACCGAGAATCATGTCAGTTCTCTCCCCCACAGCTCCTTCGTAGACCGTATGAATGTCTGATGTACATGGGGCAACTGCTAAAGGGCGACAAATCGCATCGAGCGGTCCACATGCTGGTACTTCTTTTTCAACCCAGCCTGTTTCACCAATCTTCTTCATTGCAAAGCCTTTCATTTCTATACTACCTCCTAATAGGTTTATATTGGATATATCGTCAATTATATTTTAAGATATAATTAATTTTTTGTCAATGTTATTCTTTTCTGATCAAGGTCACTTTTCCACCTCCTTGATTTCTATCTTTGGACCCTTTAAGCTGAGTGAAGTCATTAGCAGAAGTTAAAGCCCAGTTTATATATGTATACTCGCCATCGCCTAATTCTTTATGCTGTTCAGAGTATTTTTGGATCTGCTTAACTGCCCAATCACTAGTTTCTCCTTCATGACGCTTGACTTGAACCAAAATTCTTACTTTCAGGAGTTCAAAGTCAGCTATTATATCTCCATCTGCACCATCTTGTTTAAAGCTTTCATTCTTAGATGGGGCTTTAATTTCATCTGCTCCGATTTTTTTAAGATACCACAATACTAGTTTCTCAAACTTTTCTGGACTTAATTTCGAATTGATTTCTGCTAGTACTTTTTCTTTCATATCTTCAATAATTTCGCCATATAAGGATATAGGGGCGTTGTCTCTTGCATTTTTTATTGAATTTTCTATACTATCTTTTAAATCTGAAATGTTGGCATTAGTTTGGCGCATTTTCATTCTAGAGGTTAATTTAGAATCAGAATATTCATTTCTCGAAATGTTTTCTTCTATTATTTCGGGTCAATCTAAAAACTTGTGGGATTAGTTAAAATAACAATTGAATAAAGAAGTGGACCTTCGCTACAAGTGAGATGCATCTTGCCTGATGTAACAACTCAAATTATGGAGGGTCCACAAATGAATTATATACAAACTGAAGCTGATGGGCAAATGAAATTTTCAACAGAAAGATCTAAGTTTCTTATGATTCCTTCGTTCCTTGAAGGATTTAATAACTCTAGTACATCAGTTGAGACATCAAAGTCAGGTCGAACCGTATATTGCTTTAGAGGAACTCTAGATGATACCATTGATCGCACCTGCCCCGAATGTGCAAGAAGAATGCATATTAATAATCATTTAAATGTACATCTTCGTCACCTGTGCTTTGGGAGTACTCTTACAGTCGTTAAATGCACTAAACTTCAATTGCGCTGCCCTAGCTGTGGATTAACACAGATTCAAGGTGTTCCGTTTAAGGCTGATCATCATCGGATTACCAAGGAGCTCTTCACTTATACTCGAGATCTTTTAGGTCATGGTACCTATACCAACAGAGAGGTATCTGAGATATCGGGTTTGGATGAGAACACAGTTAAAACCATTGATAAGCAACGTCTCCAGGAGAAGTATATCATCAATGGACAGACCCTAATTAAGCCCGAAGAGTACGCTCGTTATCTTGGGATTGATGAATTCAAGCTACATAACGGTCATAGGTATGCCACCCATATTATTGATATGAGAACTGGTCACATTTTATGGATCTCTCATGGCAAGAAGAAGCAGGTTGTGTATGACTTTATTAATCATGTTGGACTAGATTGGATGGACCATGTTGAGGCGATCGCCTGTGACATGAACTCAGACTTTCAAGAAGCTTTTGAGGCAAAGTGTCCTCATATCCAGCCTGTATTCGACTATTTCCATATCGTAAAGAACTTCAATGATAAAGTCGTTAGTCAAATTCGTATAGAAGAACAAAAGCGACTTGCAAGCGAAGGAAACACAGCAGCTGCCACGGCGCTGAAGCGTACAAAGTATATACTAACTTCGTCCAGAGCTACATTGGAGCGCAAAGACTTGGAAGCACAAGAGGGTAAAGTCCTATCCAGAGCCAGCAATCTCTTCAATAAGGAGGAAGTCACCCGTAAGGTAGGATATGTTGCCAAGTATAATGAACTTCTCCAAGAGAACAAGCTCCTATTTACGATAGACCTTATTAAAGAAAAACTAACGGAAGCCTATCGAGTTAATAGCGAGCCTGTGATGGCAAGTATTATTAGTGATGTTATGGATCTTTGTAAAGCAACAGGTAATAAGCATTTTAATTGGTTTAGGCGTCTACTCGATAAGCATTTCGAGGGCATTATAGCGCATGCAACATTTAGACTGTCGGCAGGTAAGATAGAAGGTATCAATAATAAAATCAAAACCCTAAGGAGACAGGGATATGGGTATCCAGATGATGAGTATTTCTTCTTAAAGTTATTCGATATCAGTAGGAAGAGTTACGTACGAAATATTCCATCCCACAAGATTTTAGAGTGAACCTTTTTATAGGACTGTTGGGTCAAGAATGTTGAATTCTAGTCGCAAGCATTGCGTAATGGCAATAAAAAACGAAGAAGAAATATTGATTAAAGATGGACAATATTTGAAAAATGTCTTCAGTAGTTGGAAAGATCAGTTTGAAAAAAATGATACCATACTAATTGCTTCCATACCCTTTATCCGTAATATCGTAGAGTATATTGATTCTGAAAAATCTTCGCATTATGTTCTTCTAACAAAGTTATTGCATATGATTTACTACTCTGATGGTAAAACAACGAAAGAAATAACTTTAGAAGATCTTGAGAAAGTAATTAATGATGTTTGGAAAACAAATAAAAATATATCAATAAGTAGGGCAGATAAAACTGTATATGATCTTATTATAGAGACGGCAAATGAAATATCTACTAATTCCGAAGTCGATGAGATAAATTTAGAAAATAAAATTGTTCTTTCTATGGCCATTAGGTTTATTGCTGAAGAATTTATGATTCGTCAAATAATCGATGACTGTGGAACAGATGATGAAATTAAAAAAATTGGATCTAATCAAACTGCAAAATTACTTTCACTTTATAAAAAGTGCCATGGAACAAATAAAGATATACTGCCCACTTTAGAGGAAGTTAGTTTAATGACAGCTGAAAATATCCACCTAAATTCTTTTATGTACGAACCACTTATAGATATTTCTATTTTACAATTAAAAAAATTGTATTGTGTGTTATCGAGTCAACCAGTTTCTGTTAGCGTTCCTTGATTACTTTATTAACGAGCCCTTGAGAAAATAAATGATCGACGTTTGATTGGACCGTAAGAGCGTCCTTCATGATGCTTTTTTGCTTTGAATAATCTTTTAGTTTTGCTCTTTTTGTATTATTACATGCGTTAAATTCCAATTGAAGTTCACGGAGGGCGGGAATTTTTTTTGAGGAGATTGAGTCAAATGCTCGCTTTGCAGATTGATGAAGCAATATGTCTTCTAAGTTTGACTCATAGAATTTTGCTGAATATCCGGATTGTCGATATGCCGTAAATACATCCTTTGTTTTCGCATAATTGATGATATGTTTCTTCAACTCCGTGATTTCAGCCATCCGTTTTTCAATTTGCTTAATCTGCTGTGACAGCTCGTGATAACGATCCGTCGCGGCTTTTGTTTTATCAACCAAGGTTTCATAGTCGGTAATGTTGTTTTCCGTCAGAAAATTAATGGTTTGGGCCATCTGCTTCAGGTTGAAAACCTTCGCCCAGCGCTCGTAACCAGGACCTTTATCAGCTTGAAGTTTGGCCTGGATATCCACCAGAAGATTAATCTTGTCTGGATTTTTTCGATAAGGTCTTTTGACTTTTGGAGTGTGGAAGGTCTTTCCGAGTATCACGGACCTCAACTCGTCTTCAGAATATCCTGCGCCCAAAGATTTCAATCTCGTGAACTTTTGCTGGCCACTGGCCCTAAAAGAAATATGCTGCCCCTGCTTGACTTCATATCCGGCATCTTTCATCAGCCTAAGGAACGCATCAAAATCTTCTGGTTTTTGCGCCATAACGGCATCGATGGTTTGCCTTAACTTTTCCTGCCAGGATAAAGGCTTTTTATCACCCAGCCATTTACCATAATCAGATGGACCTTGTTTTGGATTCTCGATTATTGAAAGACCATTCTCAAGGCATAACTTGTCGCTGAGTTTACGAATCGCCTCACTCGAACCAAGAAAATTTCTGAATTTCTGCGTGTGATCGATGGATGTGGAATTGAAAATGATGTGGTTATGAATATGGGCATGATCCGTATGCGTAGCCACGACAAATTGATACTTTCCCTTGGTAAAGCTCATGGCCAGCTCATAGCCGATCTCCTGTGCCTTCTCTGGGGTGATCTCACCTGGCTTGAAGGACTGCCGGATCTGATAGAGCACGATGTCGCTCTTCTTCTCTTCACTGCGTCCAATGTAAGTCTCATATTCTTTTTTGCAAAGCAGCATCTCTCCAGCAGCGGTTTCCGGTTCACAGCCATAGGTCTTAACGAGCTGTCCGCTGTTGGTTTTTTCAGGATTGATGGCATAGGAAAGGCGCTCATGTACCGTGTGGGCTACGGTCTGACCTTTTATAACGTGCATGGGGATTAGTCTCGTGGTTGCCACAGCGGTCACCTCCTTCCAAATGAAAAAGACGCAGCAGATTGCTCCACCACGCCCTTCACAGGATTATGCTTTCTCTTCTTATATTGCTTTCAGGGAATCATTGAATACGCCAAGCAGCTCAACCAGGAAGGCTGCGATCAGTGGCAGTCCTAAAGGACTGATCAGCCAGGCTAAGCCCAAAATCCGCAACCCTTCCGGGAAATCCTGAAGAAGGACCATGGTCCCCAATGCAATGGCGAAGACCACAAAAGCCAGAACACCCAGCAGCATGGTAGAAAGCTGACACAGTAACCGGCAGGCTGCAACAAGGATCGTCAAAGCCAGAGTTATTGGGAACAGAAAC
>Ga0209105_100380_pt1 | contig 14945 bp, 12 predicted proteins | sample SedPBSmetaG_FD_184158 | JGI IMG/M metagenome (GOLD analysis project Ga0209105, IMG submission 184158) | Freshwater sediment bacterial and archeal communities from Indian Creek, Illinois, USA to study Microbial Dark Matter (Phase II) -... | ecosystem: Environmental > Aquatic > Freshwater > Creek >...
ATATAATTTTGGTTTAATGAATGGCAAACCAGTAGAAGAGTTTGAGAATTTTGTAAGAGGAACACAGGGCAAGTTTACAAATCCGCCCGAAGGAGGGGAAACGCTTATAGCTGTACGCAAAAGAATGCTTGATTTAATAAAGGAATTGGAAACAAAATACGCGAATAAAAAAATCTTGCTTGTGGGACACTGTGATCCTTTATGGGTTTTGGAGGGAGCGATGCAAGGAATAGAGCGACAAAAACTTATAGAAAGAGAAGATAAAATGCTGTTAAAAACAGGAGAGTGGAGAGAATCAAAGCTTGGATGGGTGCCACTTGATAAAAACGGAGAGCTTGACATACATCGCCCTTATGTTGATGAAGTGGGAGCACATTGTCCAAAATGCGGAGGCAAAGCCATAAGAGAAAAACAAGTTTTTGATTGCTGGTTTGAGTCGGGAGCGATGCCTTACGCTCAGGCGCACTATCCGTTTGAAAATAAGAAAAAAGTAGAGAATATTTTTCCGGCTGATTTTATAGCAGAGGGATTAGATCAAACAAGGGGTTGGTTTTATACACTTCATGTTCTTGCTACTGCTCTTACTGTGCGCAAATCGGAACTTGGTAAAAATCAGCCAGCATTTAAGAATGTAATAGTAAACGGACTTATTTTAGACGAGTTTGGCAGAAAACTTTCTAAAAAACTGAGAAATTATACAGAGCCAGAAATTTTATTTGAAAAAACTGGGGCGGACGCTTTGCGGTATTTCTTGCTTTCATCTACTTCTATAGGAGAGGATTACAGGTTTGCCGATAAAGGAGTAATAGAGGCAAAAACAAAAATTTCTGAAAGATTACTTAATTCGTATAACTTTTTTGCTATGTATGCTGATACAAAACAAAAAGTAAAAGGATATAAAAACCCCGCTGAAGAAAGCGTGCTTGATCGATGGATTAAGGCAAGAATTAAACAAGCGGCGGCAGAAGTAAGCTCAAATATGGAAAAGTACGAACTCACTCAAGCGACAAGACCGATTGCTGATTTATTGGACGACCTTTCTAATTGGTATATACGACGGTCGCGGACGAGATTACAGCGCCCTGAATCAGTTAGCGATTTTTATGCTGCGTCTAAAACTCTTTATGATGGCCTTATCGCTATAACAAAAATAATGGCGTCGTTTACTCCGTTTATTGCGGAGGCGGTGTATAAATCACTTACGGACGAAGAGGAGTCTGTCCATTTAACAAAATGGCCGAATCTTGGAAAATTAACTAAGAAGGAAAAATCTCTTATTGACACAATGGTTTTTGCAAGAATTGTAGCGAGCCAAATTTTAGCACAAAGAGCGGAAAAGGGAATTAAGGTTAAGCAACCACTCGCTTCTTATAAAACTGCTGTAAAAGAATTAGCTAATCAAGCAGAAATACTTGTGCTTATTGCTGATGAGGCAAATGTTAAAAAAGTAATTTATGATGCTTCTGTGCCAGAGGAAGGAATGTTGGATACAGAAATAACAGGGGAATTGCGAGAAGAAGGAATGCTAAGAGAAATTACGAGACTTATACAAGACATGAGGCAAAAAGCAGGATTAAAGCCAAAAGCAAAAGCTGTTTTTCATATTTTTACGGACAACAAAGAACTTAATCAAATTGTTATGAAAAACATAACAGCTCTTAAAAAAGTTTTTGCTTTAAGAGACATAGTATTAAAGAAAGACGATGATATGAAGGTAACGACAGAGACAAAAATTGCGGAAAGTGAAATCTGGGCAGGGATTAGATAAAAACCTTGCGTATCTTGTTGTCATTCCCGCGAAAGCGGGAATCTATGGCTTCCTATAAACTCTGGACCCTCGCTTTCGCGAGGGTGACGGGAGTGAGCGAGGGTGAGCGAGGGTGACGGGGGTGAGCGAGGGTGACGAGAGAGATGTCTGGCTACGCCAGATCTCGCGAAGCGAGATCATTCCCACGGAAGAGGGAATTTAGAGTTTTCTTTGCGAAAAAATCTAAAAGATTAAGACGATACTTGATATATTAGCGTTGAGCGTTAATAATAACTAATCTAATGGCTAAATTATTTTTATTAAGACATTTGCAATCCCAGTGGAATTTAGAAAATCGATTTACTGGTCAAACAGATATTCCTTTAAGCGAAGAAGGCGTTGAAAGTGCGAAAGAAGTGGCTAAAAAATTTGCTGATTTAAAAATTGATAAGGTTTATGTTTCATCGCTTATTAGAAACAGAAAAAGCGCTTTTTTAATTTTAGAAAATTTAAACCAAAAAGAGATACCAGTCATTATTGATAAGGCTTTAGATGAGAGAAATTATGGAAAACTGCAAGGACTAAATAAAGACGAGGTAAGAGCCAAGTATGGTAAAGAGCAAGTTAAATTGTGGCAAAAAAGCTGGGACGTTTCTCCTCCTGAAGGAGAAAGCTTAAAAGATGTTTATAATCGAGTTGTTTCTTTTTATCAAGAATATATTGAAAAAGACTTAAAACAAGGAAAAAACATTTTAGTGGTAACTAGTCATAATAGTTTAAGAGCGCTTATTAAATATATTGAAAAAATATCGGATCAAGAGATAATTAACTTGGATATTAAAACAGGGGAGCTTAGAGAGTATGAAATATAAAGATATTTAAATCATAAATTATCTTGCTACACAAGATTATTTCCGTGAAGGAAAAAGTCTTCTTTTATGAGGTTTAATTTTGTAAGACTCGCAAAGAAATTTTAAGAATGCAAAAACACGAAGAAGCTCTATTAAATTAATCCCATTTTAGTCTTTGCCTCACGCAGAGTTTTGTAAGCGGTAGCGCGAGCCTTCTCAGCACCTTCCTTGAGTATATTTTTAACTTTGACGGGATTAGAAGCAATTTCGGCTCGCTTTTCTTGAAAGACTGTTAAAGCAACAGAAACAGCTGTTGCCATATCGTCTTTAAATTCTTTATAGCTTGCTCCTTTGTGGGATTTAACAATATCGTTTATAGGTAAGCCAGACATTTCGGAATATATGAGCAAAAGATTAGCAAGAGCAGGTTTATTTTGGGAGTCATAGATAATTTCTGTTCCAGAATCGGTTACGGCAGAACGGATTTTTTTTCTAACAATTTCTGGTGAATCAGTGAGATACAAACAGCCTTTTGGTAAAGATTTAGACATTTTTTTATCAGGATTGTCTAAGCTTTTAACCCTTAGTCCGTCAACAAAAATACCTGTTGGTTCGGGAAAGGTTGCTCCAAATCTTTTGTTGAAAATTCTCGTAATATCGCGAACAAGCTCGAGATGTTGACGCTGGTCTTCTCCAACAGGAACAAAGTTACCTTTGTAAGATAGAATATCGGCTGCCATAAGAACGGGATAATTCAAAAGCCCAGCAGTTGCTGGCTGACCTTCGTCTATTTTTTCTTTGAATTCAATCATTCCTTGAAGTTGGCCAACTGGTGTAACACAATCAAGAAGCCATGCAAGATTTGTGTGTTCAAGCACATCGGATTGCACAAAGAAAATAGATTTTTCTGGATCTATGCCAAGCGCCAGCAAATCAACAGCCATATCAAATATTTCGGATGATTTTTCATTAACTGAATATTTTTGAGTGAGAGTATGATAATCAGCGATGAAATAATGACAATGAAACTTGCTTGATGACTGCAGGGCCACAGACTGTTTAATCATTCCTAAATAATTGCCGATTTGAATCTTACCGCTTGGTTTAATTCCACTTACAACAACTGGCTTCATATGAAAATAGTTTATCATTTTATTAATTCAAAATACAAAAACTAAAAACCTTCCTGAGAGGCCGTTTCGCGGAAGGCTTAAGCTCGCTCTGCGAGAAGTTTAAAAGTTTAAAATTTAAAAGCTTAAAAACCTGGACCCTCGCTTTCGCGAGGGTGACGGGAGGGTTGTCTGGCCACGCCATATCTCGCGAAGCGAGACAAGTCCTTAGATTAGCGTTTGTGAGATTTGGCTGAAGCAAAAGAACTTAAATCCTATATTCTATATTCTAAATCCTGTATTCCATTTATTTTGTAGCATTAAAATTAGCCATAATTTCTGTTGCTGACAATGCTCTGTTGTAGATGCGGACTTCGTCGATATTACCGTTGAATAGTGTTATTCCACGATAAGTTCCAATTCTTAATACTCTGGTATCAATAGTGATATTACCCGTTACTGACAAAGGTGGTGCATCAGAAATGCCATTTCTATAAACCATTAAACGTTGCCCATCATAAGTCATCACAACATGATGCCAAGACCCATCATTAATAGGAGTATTGCCCCTTAGAAAACGCCATGTGCCAGCTATAAACAAAAACCCTGTTACTCTTGGTTCAGCCATAACATATTCACCAATAGTAAGAAAGTATGCATTATTACCCTTATTAACTATCGCCGAATTAAAGTCAGTTGAGGAAACAGTAGTTCTTACCCACGCCTCAACCGTAATTGCATTAATAATATTCAAACTTGCTGAATCTGGCACATCAACAATATCATTCACCCCATCAAATCTCAAAGCTCCTCCAACAACTCCAGGTACTTGAGCTTCTGCTAAGGTAGCATTATGTAAAGTCCCATGATTATTTAAGGCTGAATCTCTGATTCCACCAGTACCTAAAGTAGGATTATCAAAACTCCAGTATCCTACAAGCCCTGAAGCAGTAGTCCATAAAGCAAGGTTATTACCAGCTTCAAATCTGGTAAAGTCAGTGCCTCCGTCTCTTAGAGCAGAAGGAGTATATTTTTCAGACTCTAAAAGACTTGCAAGGGACCAGGTTCTTCCATCTGTAACAAAAACATAGAAGGCTCCTAAAGCTACTGTATTTATTGGATCAACAGGCAGTGAGGCAAAAGGAGAGCCTTGAAACATAGTAGTGAAGTTAATAGGTATCCAGCCTGTACCATTGGTGTTTCTGAGATTTGTAGCAGTTACACAGTGATAAGACCAGCCTGTAGGTAGGGCAGGTAGACCTAAGTTAGCACAAGTAGATGATGTATCAGGAATAGAAACATAGATTCTATTAGCAATACCCATAGAATCAGTAGGTCTATCTACTTGGAATAAAGACAAAGCTTTGTGTAACATTCCTATTTCTTCCATTCTTATAGCATCTCTGCCTTGTCGGAGCATTTCCATAGGGTTTATAACCACTACTACTGCTGTTGCTAATGCGGCTAAGATGCCAATAACGACAAGAAGCTCTACTAAGGTAAATCCTTTGTCTGATTTATTAAAAGACTTACAAGAAGCAACTTTCAGCTCTTTTAAAACCTTGATTAAGTGAAGCATAAGAGCAAGACATTGGACTTTATGAGAGTTATTTTAGCATTTGAGAAGAAGTTTATACAAGGGAAGGGTGTGTTGGGCAAATTATCTCGCTCCGCAAAATCTAAGGAAGTCGGACTTCCTTAGATAAAAAAGCTAAAAGTTTTCCTGTTCTGCGGATTCTTGTTTTGCGAGATATTAAGAAGCTATAGATTTCTGCTTTCGCGAGAATGACATCTCCTTTTGTCACCCTTGCGGAAGCGAGAGCATAGAATCTATAGGAAGCCATAGATTCCCGCTTTCGCGGGAATGACAGGAAGAGGTGCGGGAATGACAGAAAAGAACGCGGGAATGACGGAAAAGACACGGGAATAACAAAGAAAGCGCGGGAATGACAGAAAAGAGCTTGGAAATGACAGAAAAAAACGCGGGAATGATGAAGAAAATACGGGAATTGTCTTGCTATACGAGATTTTGGCGTAGCTGATAAGAAGAGCTTAAATCTCAATTATTACAGGAAGGATCATAGGTCGCCGATTAGTCTTTTTATTTACAAACTGTCCAATCTGGTCCCTAAAAAGATTTTTAAGATAGTCAGGGTCTAATTGTGATTTATTTGGTATTTGAGCAACTATATTTTTAATTTTAGATCTAATTTCTTCAAGAATTTTTTGATTATCTTTAAGATAAATAAATCCTCTTGAAATGATGTCGGGATTTTTTATAAACCGACCATCTTTCCTGCTAAGAGTTACGATAATTACAATCATCCCTTCTTGAGAAAGGAGTCTTCTATCACGAATAACGACTTCACCTACATCACCCACACCAAGTCCGTCAACCATAACATACGATGCAGGAATGTTTTCGTCTGTCATTTTAATAGAATCGTTTTTCATTTGCATAATCTGACCGTTATCGGGCAAGAAAATATTATTTTTTGGAATACCGCATTGAACGCCGTTTTGAGCATTCATGGTTCTCATAAATAGATATCCGTGAATCGGAATAAAGAAACGTGGTTTTATGATGGATAAAATGGCCTTTATTTCTTCTTGAGAAGCATGCCCGGTAGAGTGTATGTCTATCATTTTAGTGTGATAAACAAATGCTCCTTGACGCACAAGATTATCTTTGAGTGCTTGAACACTACGTTCATTGCCCGGAATAATAGAAGAAGAAAATATAATAGAATCGCCAGCTTTTATACGAAGAGTTTTATGCTCACCAGTAACTATTTTCATAAGACTCGCGTTTGATTCTCCTTGAGCGCCGGTTGAGAGAATCAAAAGCTTGTTGTCGTTGTATTTTGATGCTTCCTCAAGAGGAATAACAAGTCCTTTTTTGATTTTGATGTAACCAAGCTGGCGCGCGATTTCAAAATTTTCTTTAATAGAGCGACCAGAGAAAGCCACTTTTTTATCAAGCTTTTCAGCTATCTTAATAATTTCGCCGATGCGATTTAGCAATGTAGAAAATATACCAACCATTATTCTCCCTTTGGCTTTAAGGAACAAGTCTTCAAGATTTTTTTCTACTATTTTTTCAGAAATTGTCCAACCAGGAGTTTCTGCGTTAGTGCTATCTAAAAATATTGTATGGATATTTCTCTTACTAAGAAGAACTAACTCATCAATATTTTTTGGCTTGCCTTGTTCGTCTGCCTCTACCTTAAAGTCTGCAAAAGTCGCCATATTACCTACGGGCGTTTTAAGAATAAATCCAACTGTGTCTGGAACACTATGAGATACTCCAAAAAACTCGGCCTCAAAATATTTAGAAAGACGTGTTACATCTTTGTCTTTAATAATTCGCACATCAAGCTTGGGGGCATTTACGAACTCGCTTTGTCTTTTAAGAATCATTTCTTTAGCAAAAGCAGTTGTATAGATTGGGGGATTACCTATTTTGCCGATTATATATGGAATGGCTCCGATATGGTCAAAATGAGCGTGAGTTATAATTATTGCTTTGATGTTTTTCTTCTTTGGTTCTAAGTAAGATACATTTGGAATAATAAAATCTATTCCAGGCGTTTCTTCTTCAGGAAACTGAACGCCTGCATCGACTATGATAATTTCGTCATTGTATTCAAAAAAGGACATATTTCTGCCGATTTCTTCCAGTCCTCCTAATGCGGCGAATCGCGAGTAGGAAGGGGAGCCTTTTTTATAATTTTAGGATTATGTCTTGGGCTTCGCATAGGTCTTGTTGTTTTTTGACCGCCTATAGGAGTCAATTTTTTTTCATATATATTTTTCATTTTTAATTTATTTTTTGTAGATTGTTATTTTTATTTTATAAGGACCTTGATTTTTTGATATTTGGTCATTGCTTTTCATTTTTTATTGTCAGTTATTAATCATTTGTGATTTGTAATTTTGTCTCTGCTATACCAGATCTCGCGTAGAGAACCTTTAGTTTTTGTATTTTAGGTTTTATAAGATTGTTATTATGTGCCGAGAAGGAGACTCGAACTCCTATGCCTTGCGGCGCTAGCACCTGAAGCTAGTGCGTCTGCCATTTCGCCATCTCGGCTTTCACGGTTTTTGCTTTTTTCGTGTTTTAAAAATTTTTTCAAAACTTTAACAACGACTAATTTTTTTTTATGTCTTTATTTAAGCTTACTCTTTAAATATGCGATTTGTTTCAACATACCATAATTCAACATCGTCTAATCTATCAGTAGAAGTAATCGCTTTTTCTGCGACAAAGCCATTAAGGCGGGGAGAAGTAACGTATATATAATTGGGGAAAACTGTGAAGACAGCTCCAATATTGTCTATTATAACCGAAGATAATCTTTGTAGCAAGTCTTGTTTTTTTTCTGGAACGGCTTCAGAGCGAATATATTCCATTAGTGTATCCGCTTCTTGATTGTTAAAAAAAGCAAGATTAAATCCTGGGTAAAATCGCTTTGAAGAATGCCAAAAAGAATGAAGGTCATTAGGAATGCTTAAAATATTACCGAAAAGCAGAGCCTCATAATCTCTGTTTCTAATAGATTCTTGAATATCGGTTGCTCGTAAAACTTGCACATTTATAATAGCTCCTTGAGCCTCCCATGCAGTCTTTAATTCATTTGCCATAGCAGGGAGGGGGACAACATCTGGAACAGTAAGTATAAATTCTAAACCAGCTAAAGAATTTTTAGCAGGAACAAATGAGTCGTCTTTTTGAGCAGTTTTTGTCACAAAAGGTCCAAGTGATGGCTTAGCGAGTCCGTTAAAAACATCGCTTACTAATTTTTCGCGAGGTGTAAAATAAGACATAGCTCTACGAATATTAATATCGTGGAACTGAGATATTAAACTGGAATTAAGGAAGACGGCGTAATATTTAGTAGAAGGGATGGAATGAACGGACTTAATAACAGCAATTTGAGAGAGAAGAGCCGGGTCTGAGATAGGCAGTCCATCAACGCGGCCATTATTAAAAGCTTCGATTAATAAATTTTCGTTTTCATAAAACTTGAATATAAAATCTCTGATATAAGGAGTTTTTCCGTGATAATTTTTGTTAATGGTTAATGCGTATTCGCGGATAAATCCATCTTGTTCTTTCTCATAAGACTTAAATTTATAAGGACCAGAGCCAATTGGTTCACGGACATAAGAGGAAAGGCTGAAATTTGCTGGAGGTATAGTATTAAAAACATGCTTAGGAATGATTTTTAGAGCACTTAAAGTTTCTCCAAAGAATACATATGATGCTGGCAGAGAAAACTTAACTTCAAGCTCGCTTATCCTCTCCGCGCTTGCACCTTCAAAGCTAGGAGTAAGCGGTGAGCGGGCGTTAGGGTCAGTAATGGCCTCAAAGGTAAATATAATATCATCGCTCGTTATTCTTACGCCATCACTCCATTTAAGGTCTTCTTGTAGACGCACAGTCCATTCTTGAAAAAGAAGATTAGGTTTTATGCTTGTGCTTAATTCCTCTAAGTCATCAAAAACAAGCTCAACAATGTTACGGTCAACTTCATTTACGGAGATAACTGGGTTGATAAAAACTGGCTGACCTACAACTCCTTCGCGCCACAGGCCGCCGTAAGCCGCGACTTGCGTGGTATGTGTGTTAATAAAATAACCGGCGTAAAAAATAATGGCAATCAAAATAACGGCGACAGCAGCTATAATTGCTAAAGCCTCTTTTTTGCTTAATGACTTAAAGAGTTGTATGAGTTTATAAAACAAGTTGTAAAATAGAAAGAATTACGAATATCACAATAAAGAAAGCAGTTGCCCAAAGAATAACATTTTCCATACCGCGTCTTTTTTGGTAAAAAGATTCTCCTCCGCCAAAAAGGCCACCAACTCCAGAAGAACGATCCTGTATAAGGACTAAAATAATAATGATGATTGGTATTACGATTTGGGCAATAGTAAACGCTGACATATTAAATTAATAAAACTTATAAAAAGAGTTCCGAGAACGAGCGGTATCAGTCCGCTAATAGTAACATCTTTTCTTAAAAAATCAAGAGCGTAGAGTATTCCTATATTTATTGCAAACGAAAATAATCCAAAGGTGAGTAAAATAATAGGGAGAAAAATGAGTTTTAATAAAGGCCTGATAAAGAAGTTAAGAGAGGTAAAAATCAGAGCAACTATAATAAGCGGATATAATTCAATCGGCATACTAAGTCCGCGAATAACCATTGGTGCTAAATAAATGGCCAATATATTGATAAGGACGATAATAATAAATTTTCCTAAAAAATTCATTAGAGATAAGAAGTGAGGTCTTGACCGGTCATTTCTACCGGCTTTGTAATTCCCATTAATTTTAAAATTGTCGGGGCAATATCGCAAAGAGAGCCAACCACTAAATTTTCGTTTTCGGTAATTTCTGCGATAGTTCTTGTTTTTGCAAACTGATGGTCTACCACTATAAATGGGACAGGACTTGGATTATGCTTAGTATCTCTTTCGCCTGTTTGCGAATTAACCAGCTTTTCTGCGTTGCCATGGTCGGCTGTGATAATAAGAATAGTATTTGTTTTTAGACAAGCGCTTGTTATAAGCTCTAACTCTTTATCAATTAACTCTACGGCTTTTACGGTAGCCTCAAAGTTACCAGTATGAGCGACAATATCGGGGTTTGCATAATTAGCAAATATAAATCCGTATGAACCTTCTTCAACAGCAGTGATAATTCGAGCGGTTATTTCTTCTGCTCTCATTTCAGGAGCTTGGTCATGAGACGCTATCTTGCGAGAAGGAATAATAATACGAAACTCATTCGGAAACGGCTCTTCTTGTTCGCCGTTAAAAAAATAAGTGATATGAGCTCTTTTTTCGCTTTCTGCTACACGAAGCTGGGCTATTTTGTGGTCAGCAATAACTTTAGGCAGAGGATTAGGTACGCTATTAGCACTAAAAGCGGCAGGAATTTCTATTTCATTACTATATTTAACAAAGGACGCAATATGAGTTTTAGGAAGAGATTCGCGAAATGTTTTTGCAAGTTGCTTCATCCTGTCTTTGCGAAAATTAAAGAGAATTATAGAGTCAGAGGGCTGGATTAATAATTCTTGATTAAAACACGCAGGACGGATGAATTCATCTGTGATGCCTGCGGTATAGCTTTTTTCTATATAGCCAGACAGTGTGTCAGAGATTGGTTTGCCGACGGTCATATTTTTATAAGCAGAAACGGTTCTTTCCATATGGTTATCTCTATCCATTGCATAAAATCGGCCTGAAATACTGCCAACTTTATCCATAGGTAAACGAGAAAGAAGCTCAAGACCGCCTTTAGGCGAGCCGTCACGACCATCGGTAAAGAGATGAAGCTTATAATTAACTTTTAATTTTTCGGCTAAACTAATAAGCGCTAATAAATGTTTAATAGAGGCGTGGACAATACCGTCTCCTAAAAGTCCAACGAAACATACCGACGACCTAGCTTGCTTAGCTTTTGTAAAGGCCTCTAAAATAACAGGGTTTTCAAAAAAAGTACCGTTATTTATAGTGTCATCTATTCGGGCAATAGTTTGATAAACAATGCGACCAGCACCAATTGTTAAGTGCCCTATTTCACTGTTTCCTTCTTCGTTCCATGGCAGGCCAACCGCTAAGCCGCTTGCCTGCAGACTAAGACAGGGAAAAGATGTTTTAATTTTATTAAAATTAGAAAGATTAGCAGAATATAAAGGGTTTGTGTTGTCTTTGGGGCCGATTCCCCATCCGTCAAGAACAACTAAGGCTATTTTTCTATAATTTGTATTAGACATTAATATGTGTTAATTTTAATTTATGCAGGTCATGCAAACTAATATTTTAATTTTAACTTATGATTTATCAAATTGCACTTGCCGTGGCAGGGTCTCTTCTTTTTGGAGGATTTTTAGGATACCGATTAAGGCAAAAAGCGGCTGCTAAGCTAGCTAATTCTATAGAGCAGCAAATTAAACGCAAGCTTGAGGAAACAGAAATTCACGTCAAAGAAGAGGTTAATAAGGCTGAAAAAAAAGCCGAGCTTATTTTAGGTGAAGCAAAAAAAGAAGAGAAAGAAAAAAAAGCATCTATAGAGAGAACAGAAGAAAGACTTCTTAAAAAAGAAGAGCTTTTGAATAAAGACGAGTCTGTTTTAAGACAGAAATCGGAGGAATTAAAGGTCACTTCAGAGAAATTAATAAAAGAGTCAGAGGATATAAAGACGTTAAAACAGTCAGTCTCTCAAGAGCTTTCAAAGATAGCTGGTCTTACATTAGAAGAAGCAAAAAAGAGAATTATAATCCAAGCACAAGAAAACCATAAAGGGGAGCTTTTAGATATGCTGAAAAAATTAGAAAGAGAAAAAAAGGAAGAAATAGAAAAGAAAAGCATAGATATAATTGCAACTGCTCTCCAACGATATTCTCGCGCGCATATATCAGATATTACTACTACTGTTTTTACTCTCCCAAGTGAAGACCTTAAAGGTAAAATTATAGGACGCGAAGGAAGAAATATTAAGACACTTGAAAGAATAACTGGCGTAGAATTTATTATCGATGAAACGCCAGATGCGATACTTATATCTTCTTTTGACCCTGTGAGAAGAGAAATTGCGAGACTTACGCTTGAAAAGCTTGTTAAAGATGGCAGAATCCAACCAGCAAAAATAGAGGAAAAAGCTGAAGAGTCGCGTTTGGAAATTAATAAAAGAACGCAAGAAATAGGAGAAGATGCTGTTTATGAAGTGGGAATATTAGGCCTACCAAAAGAAATAATTCATCTTTTAGGCAAGCTGCATTTTAGAACTAGCTACGGACAAAACGTGCTGACTCATTCCATAGAAATGGCCCTTATTGCTGGCATGATGGCTGAAGAACTTGGTATAAATGTTGACATAACAAAAAAAGGAGCATTATTACACGATATAGGAAAGGCGATAGATCACGAAGTTGCTGGCAATCATGTTGATTTAGGAATAAAAATTCTTAAAAAATATGATATTGACCCCCGAGTAATTGAAGCGATGCAGTCTCACCATGATGATTATCCTTTTGCTAGCCCAGAGGCATTTGTAGTTGCCGCAGCTGACATTATTTCAGCGGCAAGGCCAGGTGCGAGACGAGGAACTTTAGAAAAATATGTTAAGCGATTAGAAGATTTAGAAAAAATTACTTCTTCATTTGAGGGAGTTAAAAATTCTTACGCTGTATCTGCTGGTAAGGAAATTAGGGTGTTTGTAACTCCTGAAAAAGTAGATGATTTTGGAGCTTTGCAGTTAGCAAAAGATATTGCTTCTAAAATAGAGTCCGACATAAAATATCCAGGGGATATAAAAGTGACAATTATTAGAGAAGTAAGGGCGATTGAATATGCGAGATAGATTTATTGCGAAAAATTAAGCTTTTTGCTATTATAATCTTAGGCTGAAAGGTCGACCAAACTAATCAAAAACATTTATGAAAAAGCAAGATATTGTGGAGGCTGTAATGAGCGCTGCTCAAATTGAAACAAAAAAGCAGGCCGAGCAAGTTGTTGAAGCGGTTTTTGACAGTATAGTAAAAGCCATGAGTCGTGGTGAAGACGTTACTATTACCGGTTTTGGTACATTTAGAATCGCGCGTAGAGCGGCGAGAATGGGAGTAAATCCAAAAACTGGAGAAAAGATTCAGATTGCTGCATCTATTAAGCCTAAGTTTAGAGCAGGCAAGTTTCTCAAAGAAGCTGTTCAATAATTTTTTTAATAAAAAAACACCTGGATTTGTTTATTTAACAATGTTGGGTGTTTTTTTATTTCCACACTAAAATTTTTGTAATATTTTTGGAATCCAAAGACTTCTATTTTCGCGAGAATAATAAAAAAATGCAGGAATGATGGGTAAAAAATACACGCTTACAATGAGGTCTAAAAATAATATAGATGATGTTTTAATAAAACTAAGGGAGTCTTAATAATCTTCTTGCAGCAATGCTGATTTGCATAAACTCATCATATCCTAATTTTAAATTATTAATGGCTGTTTCAGATAACTCTCGAATAGATGGAGACTCTTGTTCAGCTTTTATTGTTATATTGTCATCGCTTGTTTCTGCAATAAGAAGCGTTGGGCCTTCTTCTAAGACAGGTAGATAAACACTTTTAATGAGAGTAAGAGATTTTTCTGTTAATGAGCGAGCTTTATCTATCCTTTCTTTGGCCTCTGACATTTGTGGGGCAAACGTGCTGACTCTGATAAGCCCAGCTCTCTCTATTCTTTGCAAGTTAGTGTTTATTCTATTCCATCTATTTTCAGCGATATCGGTAAGTCTTAACGTTCTTAATACTAATATAAAATCCAGGGCATTTGTAAGATTAGCGTCAAAATTTTCGTTTCTATGATCTTGTATTTCTCTTGCTAAAGCTTTAGTCTCGTCAAGACTAAGGTCATCATTAAGCCTTTCTTCAATTTCCTTAAAATATTTTTCTTCAGAGTCGAGCCATTGTAAAATAATTTCGCGAATAGTCCATAACTGACTTTCTTTATCAATGTGTGCAACATTAAGTTTCTCGCGTACAGACATAATTTCTTGAACAGAGAGAGCTAAAACATCGGATATTATTTTTTTGCGATGAGTTAAGTTATTTTGCTCGGATAAGATACTAACATCATCGCCTTCTCTTGCTTCAATAAGCCGATTAACGCTTTCGTTTAAGTTTTGTCTTAAAGTGGATAAAATGGGCAGGATAGAAGCGCTTGCAATACTCGGAGTAACAAAGATTACAAGGAGAGCAAAAATAAAAATTATTTTAATTTTATAATGGGTTATATTCATATTCATAAAATAATTTCTTCTAAAAGTTGATTGATTTTTTGTGAATTAGGTAGAGAAGCGTCTAGCGCGTCCAGCTCTTCTTGTATAAGAAAGGGACTTGTGTGAATAGAATTGTTAGATGATGCTTCATAAAGAGCAGTAGAGGCTTTTGCCGCCGAATCTCTGTAAGCGTGGATTTCCGAAAGAGTAATATTTATATCGCTCTCAAACGAAGTGGCAACTGTTGAAATCGCGGCTATTTCAGCAACAGACTGTTCTACTTCGGGCGATTGAATGTCTCCAATAAAAATAACTAATAACATAAGAGCTGCTACAACAGCATAGCTTGGCCAGAAATTTAGCAAAACAAATCTTGTTTTAGGAGTTCTTTTTTCAGATGCAAGAATAGAAAATTTTGTAGATAACACAAAATCATCGCTGGGAACGATGTTG
>Ga0209105_100381_pt1 | contig 14939 bp, 13 predicted proteins | sample SedPBSmetaG_FD_184158 | JGI IMG/M metagenome (GOLD analysis project Ga0209105, IMG submission 184158) | Freshwater sediment bacterial and archeal communities from Indian Creek, Illinois, USA to study Microbial Dark Matter (Phase II) -... | ecosystem: Environmental > Aquatic > Freshwater > Creek >...
TAGAAAACTGGATGAGGTGTTATAGTGATTAAAGCTGAAAACTTGTGGAAAAGCTTCCCCATGCGGCGAGATAGACCCGGGCTTAAGGAATTTGTTGTTAATGCACCAAAGTATTTGAAAGACAATAATAACCGCTTCTGGGCATTAAAGGGCGTTAGTCTTTCAGTCAAAAAGGGGGAGAGTCTTGGAATTATAGGAAGAAACGGAGCTGGGAAAAGCACCCTTCTCTCTCTTCTTTTAGGTGTTGCGCAGCCGAATGAAGGCAGCATTGAGGTCAGTGGCAAAAGGACACCATTGCTTGAACTTGGCGCCGGCTTTCATCCCGACCTCACAGGCATAGAGAACATCGTCATAAACGGCGTTCTTTTAGGTCATACAGAAGCGGAGATTCGTGCCCGTATGGATGATATCACCGCTTTTTCAGAACTGGGTGAGTTTATCAATATGCCCATCAGAACATACTCAAGCGGAATGATGATGAGACTGGCCTTCTCTATCGCAATCCATACTTCACCGGAAATATTACTGATAGATGAGATATTGGCTGTGGGCGATGAGTCGTTTAGGAAAAAATCCGGCAAGGCTTTAATGAACCTCATAAACGGCGGAGTTACCACTGTCTATGTCTCACACAGCATGGACGCAATAAGAAAAACTTGCACCCGGGCGATCTGGCTTGAGCAAGGCGAGATAAGGGCACAAGGGGAAACTGGCCTTGTAGTGGAAGAGTATTTGAAGGCACAAGGGGGGTCTGGGGGTGGAAGTGATGGGTGAAATTATTAAATCGATACTGCACAACAAGGGGGATTCTAACAATGCCTTGCCGTGGACTGGCGAGAGATTCGTTCCGGAGATGCACGGTAACATGGCTCTAGAACACCTTCATCGTTATGCTATGGTGCGGGAGATTGCTGTGGGGAAGACCGTTTTGGACATTGCGTGTGGTGAAGGCTACGGAAGCGCTCTGATCTCCCAAACTGCTCGATGCGTCATTGGGGTTGACATTTCACGTGAAGCTGTTAAACATGCCGTTCATAAATACAGGAGAAATAATCTTGAATTCCGTATTGGATCCTGTGGCGAAATACCAATTGGTGAGAACAGCATTGATTTGGTTGTCAGCTTTGAAACCATCGAGCACTACGACCAGCATGAAACCATGATGGCGGAAATAAAGCGTGTTCTACGGCCGGAGGGCATCTGCATCATTTCCAGTCCTGAGAAATACGAATATTCTATAGAGCGAAACTACAGCAACCCATTTCACGTTAAAGAATTGTATCGCCACGAATTTGAACGTTTGATGGCGATCAATTTCAAACATGTCGCTATGTTTGGGCAGCGTGTCGTTTATGGGTCTGGGATTTTTCGAGAGGATTTCCCAGAAAAGATCTATACTTATGGTGCAAGCACCGATCCCCAATGCCCAGTTTCTGGAATGCAGAGGCCCGTATACCTTATCGCTGTTGCATCTGATGCGACATTGCCACTCACTGTGAGCAGTTTCTTCGATCAACCCTTCTCAGAGAGCGAAGTTACACGAGACTGGTTATCGGTTGTAGCCGAGCGGGATGGACAGATCAGCGTATTGCGCGAACAAGAAGTTCGGCTTCAAGAACAAGTTAGAGATCTGATATCTGCAGATCAGGAATCTGGTATGCAAATCGCCAGCCTTAGTCAGGATGTAGCCGAGCGGGATGGACAGATCAGCGTATTGCGCGAACAAGAAGTTCGGCTTCAAGAACAAGTTAGAGATCTGATATCTGCAGATCAGGAATCTGGTATGCAAATCGCCAGCCTTAGTCAGGATGTAGCCGAACGGGATGGACAGATCAGCGTATTGCGCGAACAAGAAGTTCGGCTTCAAGAACAAGTTAGAGATCTGATATCTGCAGATCAGGAATCTGGTATGCAAATCGCTAATCTTAGTTATGCGGTGGCGGAGAGGGATGGACAAATTTCCGCGATTCTAAGTTCGACAAGTTGGCGACTAACCAGGTCCATGCGATTGCTCGGCGATCAACTCAAGCGAATGCGACGTTGGTTCCGGTTCTCGCTACGCACTATTTTATTCGCTCCAAAACGGTTTGATGCGCAATGGTATTTAACACAGAATCCAGACGTTGCGAAGAGCGGCATGGATCCTTATAAACACTACATACTTTTTGGAAGAGAAGAAGGTCGCCAGCCAGCACCTGATGCACCCATGTTGAACAGCAATAAAAGTGGTGTATATCATTTGTTGAGAATCGCACCACAAATCTTTGTCCAAAAAGGGGGACTTTGGCAAACCTGTGCGGCAATAGTGCGTGTATATCGTCGCGAAGGCCCTTATGGTATCAAACACCGTTTAAGCAGCTTTCAGATTGGCTCCCTTCCGGCTACTGAAATCAGTAATTGCCCGGCGGTGTTTGAACGTGATGGGCAGATCGGCAGCATCAACCAGACTTTGGTCGAGCGAGAAGCACAGATTATCTCGCTTGCTCAGCAACTGGCCGATTTGTCTTTTTCGCGTCCGAAGTCACCAGAAGTTTCAATCATTATCCCAACGTTTGGCAAGCTCGAGCATACCGTAATTTGCCTCAGATCTATATTACGACACCCACCCCGAGTTCCAACAGAGGTAATGGTTATAGAGGACGCATCTAGCGTTAGCGAAATGCAATTGCTGGCCAGCGTGTCTGGATTGAGGTTTGAGGTCAATTCCACGAATCTTGGTTTCCTTCGTACCTGCAATCGGGCGTCAACGTTGGCGCAGGGTAAGTATTTATGCTTTTTGAACAACGATACTGAGGTCATGGAGAGATGGCTTGATGCCATGCTAGATACCTTCGAGCACCATCCGGACTGCGGCATGGTAGGTTCGAAGTTGATCTACCCGGACGGGAAGCTACAGGAAGCAGGCGGCATTGTTTGGAAGGATGGCAGTGCCTGGAACTTTGGTCGACAAGATGATCCTGCACGTAGTGTCTATAACTACCTCCGTAAGGCTGACTATTGTTCCGGCGCATCCCTACTAATTCGTGCGGACTTGTTTGAGCGCATTGGTCGCTTCGACGATCGCTACGCACCGGCCTATTGCGAGGATACAGATCTAGCTTTTAAGTTGCGCGAAGTTGGGTTTCAGGTTTATTACCAGCCGCGTTCAGTGGTTATCCACCATGAAGGAGTATCAAGCGGAACCGATGTCAATTTGGGAGTGAAAGCCTATCAGCCTGTTAACCAGAAAAAATTCTTGGAGAGTTGGAGGCCTGTCTTAGAACGGGATCAATTGGAAAATGGACAGCATCTGTACCTAGCGCGGGATCGCTCCCGCCGCCAGCGTCACATCATGGTAATTGACCACTATATACCCCAGCCCGACAGGGATGCCGGGTCACGCACCATAGTTCAGCTACTGGATATATTACTGCAGATGGACATGAACGTTAAGTTCTGGCCACACAATCTATTTTTTGATTCGGAATATGGTCTAAAATTGCAGAACAAAGGAATTGAAGTTTTCTATGGCGCCGAGTATAGAAATCGATTCAAGACCTGGATCAGAGATAACGGCAAATATATTGATTATTTTTTCCTGAGCCGTCCCGATGTCGCAAATGACTTTATTCATCCTATTCGCCAGCACTCCTCTGCAAAACTCCTATACTATGGCCAGGACGTTCATCATCTGCGATTGGCAGGTCAACTAAGACTGAACCCTCTCGACCAAAAATTAAAGGATCAGCAAAAGAGGTTGGATGAACTCGAGCGCCGCGTTTGGCAATCACTAGATGTCATCTACTATCCCTCTGATACGGAAGTAGACTATGTTTCAAATTGGCTGAAGGCAAACGGTCATACTGCCATCGTAGCGAAGCTTCCGGTATTTGGGTTTGATTCGTTTCCCCAAGCACCTGAATCGAATCTGGCTGAACGGCGCGACATTATCTTCGTCGCGGGCTTTGCCCACCGCCCAAACATTGATGGTGCAATTTGGTTTGTCCGAGAAGTACTGCCCTTGATACGCACTCGAAAACCTGACGTGCATTTGTGGATAGTGGGGGCTAACCCCTCGCCCGAAGTGCTCGCGCTCGGCGGGAACGGAATAACAGTGACAGGATTTTTAACGGATGAGCAATTGATGCATCGGTACCGTTCCGCCCGTCTTGCCATTGCACCCCTACTGTTCGGTGCAGGCATGAAAGGGAAAGTAGTCGAAGCAATGCGTAACGGTCTTCCTATAGTAAATACATCCATCGGAAGCCAGGGATTTGAATCGATCAGAGATATAGTTCCAACGGCGGATGAGCCGTTAGCTTTTGCGCAGCATGTCGTAAATCTGCTCGAGGATGATGTAAGTTGGAAGACAATCTCAAAAGCGCTTCAAGATTACGCACGTTGTCATTTTTCGGCTGATGCGATGCGATGCATCCTAGAACAACATCTGAGCGGGCCGTCGGTTCTCAAGAAAAATGTCGTAGACTAAGAGATAAGAGACCGTGCATTCCTTAGCGGGCAGTGACCCGGCACAAGCTGGCACTACGGAGGATTTCTGGCAACAAACTCTTAAGAATTGAGGAAAAGGTAGGTTAACATATAACGATGAAAATCACTGTGATTGGAGCAACCGGGTATATTGGCTCCCGCATCTACGCGTTGGCAGACCGTTTCACCGAGGTACTTGGGACGAGTACCACCGGTGCAACACCGTACATTAAGTTGACTCTACATTACCCAAACGATTTTGACTACAGTTTGATCTCCAACGGAGATGCAGTGATTCTTACTGCCGCCATTTCTGCGCCTGATATCTGTACGAAAGAATACCAGCGTGCCTGGAACGTCAATGTCGTCGGAACAACGGCGTTCATTGAGCGCGTCCTTGAGCGTGGGGCACGGGTGGTGTTCTTCTCGAGCGACACGGTATATGGTGAGCAGATGGTAGAAGTTAATGAAGACAACGCATATACACCAGCAGGCGAGTACGCAGTGATGAAAAATGAAGTAGAAAGACACTTTCTGGCGAATCCGTTTTTTAAGGCACTTCGTCTTTCCTATGTTTTTTCGCGAGAAGACAAGTTCACTGCATACCTATTGCGGACTGCGTCACGGGGAGAAGAGGCGGAGATATTCCACCCTTTTTACCGAATGGTTATACATCGGGACGATGTCGTCGACGGCGTGTTTGCGTTGGTGCAGCGATGGGATGAATTTCCTCGAGCTGTTATCAACTTTGGTGGTCCTGAAATGTTATCACGTAAGGAATTCGCTGACGTATTGCGAGATACAGTCTTGCCGTCTTTGCGTTATCGGGTGACAAAGCCAGATGTCGGATTTTTCAAGAATCGTCCAAAGGTGATCCGGATGGTATCGCCAGTGCTAGAAGCACTGCTGGGGCGGCGCGCCCGTACCCTACGTGAGGCAGTTTTAATTGAATTCAAGGAGGAGAAAGATGGCTAAGCGTGTACTTATCACTGGCATTACTGGTATGGTCGGCTCGCATCTTGGCGACTACCTGCTTGAGCATACTGATTGGGAAATCTACGGCTTGTGTCGCTGGCGCAGCCCGTTGGACAACATTTCTCACTTAATACCGCGCATCAATGCAAATGATCGTGTGCATCTCGTATACGGTGATATACGAGACTATATGTCGATTCACGAGTCGGTGAAGAAAACGAATCCAGACTTTGTTTTCCATCTGGCCGCACAAAGTTATCCCATGACAAGCTTTGGTTCACCCTTGGATACGCTTGAAACCAATGTGCAAGGGACTGCTAACGTGCTGGAATCTTTACGAAAGAACGACATCAAAGCAGTAACTCATGTTTGCGCTTCGTCAGAGGTTTTCGGGCGTGTATCGAAAGAGAAGCTTCCGATCGATGAGGAGTGTACTTTTCATCCAGCCTCGCCTTATGCGATTTCAAAAGTGGGCACGGATTTAATCGGTCGCTATTACGCGGAGGCTTACAACATGAAGGTAATGACTACCCGCATGTTCACCCATACCGGGCCCAGAAGGGGAGATGTTTTTGCAGAGTCCACTTTTGCAAAACAAATTGCCTTAATTGAGGAGGGGCTGATCCCACCAGTTGTTAAAACAGGTAATCTGGACTCTCTTAGAACATGGGCAGATGTTCGGGATGCCATTAGAGCATATTATATGCTCGTGACTGTCAATCCGATACCGGGGGAATATTACAATATCGGCGGTGCGTACACCTGTTCGATTAGAGAGATGTTGGATACCTTACTTAGCATGTCAACAATGAAAAATATTAAAGTTGAAACAGACCCGGAAAGACTTAGACCCATTGATGCCGATTTACAGGTACCCAATACAGCAAAGTTTAGAAAGCATACAGGCTGGCAGCCAGAAATTCCCTTTGAGAAGACAATGAAGGACTTATTAAATTATTGGAGAGAAAGAGTCAAAAAGGGACAGACTTTTTTAACAAGGTAGGTGTTCAATATGAAAATTCGATCAAAAGCTCCCCTCAGACTTGGACTCGCCGGTGGGGGAACGGATGTGTCACCATTCAGTGATGAGTTTGGCGGATACGTTCTTAATGCAACTATAGATATGTACGCCTATTGCACAATTGAAATCACTGAGGACAATATGATATCTTTTTATGCTGCTGATATTGAAGAGTATTTTGAGATCGACTCCAGAGATTGCATTGAGCTTGACGGTGTTTTAGACCTGCATAAAGGGGTATACAACCGTGTCATAAAGCAGTTCAATAATGGCATTCCCTTATCATTTCGCATGACCACTTATTCAGATGCGCTGCCCGGTTCTGGTCTGGGGTCGTCATCGACAATGGTTGTGGCAATTCTCAAGGCTTTCGAGGAATGGCTAAGGCTTCCTCTGGGAGAATATGATATGGCCCATCTTGCCTTTGAAATAGAAAGGGTTGATGTGGGCCTTAGCGGTGGTAAGCAGGATCAGTATGCGGCTACTTTTGGCGGGTTTAATTTTATAGAGTTCTATGCCGGAGAAAGGGTAATTGTTAACCCTTTGCGAATAAAAAACTGGATAATTAACGAACTTGAAAGCTCAATAATTCTATATCATACTGGTGTATCAAGACAATCTGCCCAAATTATAGACGAACAAAGTAAAAATGCAAGAGAAAAAAACATTAAAACATTAGAGGCAATGCACGAGCTAAAAGAAGATGCACTTGTAATGAAAGAAGCAATTTTAAGAGGTGAGCTACACAGGATTGCCGAGTACTTGGATAAATCATGGCAAGCAAAAAAAAGAACTGCTTCGGTTATATCCAATAAATTTATTGAGGATATTCTCGAAGTTGCCATAAAGGCTGGCGCATTTTCCGGTAAAGTATCCGGTGCCGGAGGTGGTGGAGTAATGATGTTTATTGCAGACCCGGTAAAAAGGCCAAAAGTTATTCAAGCCTTAAACGATCTGGGTGGTCGGGTCCTAAATTTCCACTTTACCAAGAACGGCACTCAGGGTTGGCGGGTGTAATCTGGTTTAGGTTACTAAATCGAAAAGAGGCGGTGATATTAATGGAAGAATATATTGGGAAGCAGATTAGAAATTCAATCGAAGCTAAAGAATTAATAAGTAATGATAAAGAATTAATATCCCTGATTGCCCAGGTATCCCAAAAGGTGATTGAGGTATACAGAAACGGCAATAAGACCCTGATAGCCGGTAACGGCGGAAGCGCTGCTGATGCTCAACATATTGCCGGCGAATTCGTAAGCCGCTTTTATTTTGACAGGCCGGGGCTTCCTTCTATTGCCCTGACGACAGACACCTCTATTCTAACGGCGATTGGTAATGATTATGGATTTGATAATATTTTTGCCAGGCAGGTTCAGGCCAATGGAGCAAAAGGAGATTTGTTCATTGGCATTTCCACCTCAGGGAATTCCCCTAACATCATAAAAGCTTTGGAACAGTGCAATAAAATGGGGGTTGCTACTGTGGGTTTAACCGGCGAGAACGGCGGGCGGATGGCCGTTCTTTGTGATTTTTGCATCAAAGTTCCCACAGGCGTAACTCCCAGAATTCAGGAAGCCCATATATTGATTGGGCACATAATTTGTGCTATAGTGGAAGAGGAAATTTTCGGACGGGGTTTTTGATATGGAGGCAGTAATACTGGCAGGAGGATTGGGAACGAGACTTAAGTTAGTAATTTCAGATATGCCCAAACCCATGGCGCCAATCGGAAATAAACCATTCCTTGAATATATCTTGCATTATCTCGAAAAGCAGGGGATCAGCAGAGTAATTTTATCTGTCGGGTACAAACATGAAGCCATAGAAAAATATTTTGGCAATAAGTTTTATAGTGTCTCTGTTTCTTACTCTATTGAGGATGAACCGTTGGGGACAGGAGGGGGACTTAAGAAAGCTTTTGAAAAAGTAACAGAAGATAACATTTTCATTTTAAATGGGGATACCTTCTTTAACGTAGACCTTCATCAACTGGCCCGAATACATATTTCGATGGATTCTGATTTAACTTTGGCATTGAAACCCATGAAAAACTTTGACCGCTATGGGGTAGTTATAACTGACAGGCATAGGGTTACTGGTTTCGCTGAAAAACAGTACCACGAATTTGGTAATATAAACGGAGGAGTATACATGGCAAAGGCTATCTTGTTTGAGGGATATCCTTTATCTGAAAGGTTTTCTTTTGAAACCGATTTTATGGAAAAGTATATAGACCGACTTAATGTTAATGCTTGCATTTCAGACAACTATTTCGTTGATATAGGAATTCCCAAGGACTACAATAATGCCCAAAACGATTTGATGAGGTTTATTTGAACAGGGCTCTTTTTCTAGACCGGGACGGTATAATTAATATCGAAAAAAACTATGTCCACGAGATTAGTGATTTTGAGTTTGTGGAAGGCATTTTTGAAACGTTAAGGTATTTTCAGGACAGGGGCTATTTGATAATTATTATCACCAATCAGGCTGGAATAGGCAGAGGTTATTATACGGAAGAGGATTTCAATGTTCTAAACGAATGGATGATAAAACAGTTCGAGGACAATAGTATACTTTTAACAAAAGTATACTATTGTCCATACCATCCTGAACACGGAATCGGCTATTACAAACAGGATTCTTTTTATCGTAAACCTAATCCGGGGATGATTTTAGAGGCACAAAAAGAATTTAACATTGACCTGTCAAGCTCGATTGTGGTAGGAGATAATGACACAGATATAATGGCTGGAGTTAATGCGGGGGTGAAATTCAATATCTTGGTCAAAGCCGAACTGCAAAACAATTTTACAACAGAAGCAAATTGTATAGTAAAAAATATCAGAGAATTAGCAAACTGGCCCATACCCGATTAGTCGGACATACAAGAGGTGCGATAAAATACTCTTGTGGGAGGCGAGATAAGTGTCAGAGATAGGAAAACGGTATAGCATAGAGTTCAAGGAGGCGTTAGCCGTCAAAAGAGCTTCCTTCCTGGGAGTTCAAGTGCTTGGTGGCTCGACTACATTTTTGAAATATTTTCGAAAGCATGCAGAGATATTGGGACGAAAGAAGTGCAACTATGACTCATGAATACGATACCCGGATAGAAGCAGAACTGAACTGTTACAACAACTGCATAAATGTTCACGAACTGCCTTTGATATTTCATTATTGGTCCAATCGCTATCTTCGACCGAAGGTGGAGCAATTTGGTTTCTCACATCCGGATTCGTTTTTCAGCAACAACTTGGCGCAAATGTTTCAATATAGAGCGGGGCAAGCGAAAACCTTTCTCAGCATTGGCTCAGGTAACTGTGATACGGAAGTCCGTGTAGCCAAGGCTTTAGCTGATGCCGATTTCGTGGATTTTCAGATCGAATGTCTTGATCTGAATAGTGCGATGCTGCAACGGGGACAGGAAATGGCCGTAACTCAAGGCGTATCGCAATATGTTGCCTGCGTTTATGGCGACCTCAATAGTTGGCAACCGGTTAAGGAATATGATGCAGTTATCGCAAATCAATCTCTCCATCATGTGCTAAATCTCGAAGGGCTTTTTAGCGGAATCAAAAAATCGCTTAAGCACGATGGACTGTTCATTGTTTCTGATATGATCGGAAGAAACGGTCATCAAAGGTGGCCTGAAGCTCTTAGAATTGTTCGTGAGTTCTGGCGAGAGTTGCCGCAGCGCTACCACTATAACCAGCAACTCAAACGGTACGAAGAAACGTTTCTTAATTGGGACTGCTCTGTTGACTCCTTCGAAGGAATACGAGCGCAAGACATACTTCCTTTGCTTGTTTCACAGTTCAAATTTGACATGTTTCTCGGTTTCGCCAATGCAATAGACCCGTTCGTGGATCGAAGTTTCGGCCATAACTTCGACGCAAACTGTGAAAAAGATCGAGCGTTTATAGACCGGGTTCACCAGCGAGATGAAGCAGAGATTTCGGCGGGATCAATAAAGCCCACGCACATGTTTGCCGTCATGCGTGCGCAGGGCGAAGGAGCAAGACACTGCCTTGGCCACCTTACTCCGGAGTTTTGTATAAGGATGCCCGACTATGACGGTTGTAAAGCAGTCCGGCCGTTCAAGCTGCATGAACTTGTGAAATGGTTTAAGAAGTCAAGAACTCCCTTGCTATAAGAAAATGAGGCTAATGAATGTGTGCATCAAGTGCACCCGAAAACAATGTTCCTGAAGACGCTTCGCTCTAACGCTAAGGTTCCGGATTTGGGGGTTGGAGAGGTTTTCGTAGGTGGCTAAAGCCACATAGTGCGGACATAAAGATGTATGTGTATGCGATGATCAAAGGTGCGTTTTCTGATAGATACGATGCATATGAACTCGGAAAATGGCCAGAATGCTCTCCATCATTCGATGACGTCCGCTTCGACGGTGTAATTGCATCGTACTTTATCGAATATTTACCCGATATAACGGCAATTCTTAGGTGGATAGCGGATAGACTTGCACCAGGAGGTCGCTGCTATTTCGAGTGGTCCAGTCCTTACTCAGAAAGTTTGTCAACCCGTGGCGAACTTGGTAGCCACGGAGTTGATATTATCATTTTGAATTTTCATGACGATGGCACCCACATAGCTGTCCCCCAAGTAAAGGACGTAAAAATGTCTTACATAAGGAGGAACTCATGATAGATTAGGAGAGATACGTACATATGCCCTTCTTTGAAGAAGAGTTACTAGCACACTTTGCCATCAACTTACGCAGCGCTTGAGCCGTGTAATTCGCATATGAGTACGATTTATGATTTCAACGAAGCAGTAGCACACGTCGAATCGAGTTTATTATTCGCGAGCGAATTCAAACAGAAATCGTCTAGGGTGTAAGAAATTTTGTGTTTGTGGGCTAAATGCTAGCCTTGGAAGGAGGAAGGACGTCTAGCTACACGAAGCACGATCAAACCCGAGTCGCTCGATGAGCTTTTGGCCGGCAAGTACCTAAAGATGGGTTTTGAGTTCGACGGTCTGGGTGACGAGTTTGAAGTACAAGGTAAACGGCATATAGGGGATCTATAGTGTCAGACAACGGTTATGTACAGTAGTTGGAACAGTAGTTTGGAGAGCCTTTTGAGTCAGACCTACCGTAGCATTATAGTAAAAATAGAAGCATAAGAGGCAGTAATCGATGATAAATTCACTTTTCCGGGTTCAGGCGGCGGGTGGTTGGTTACATACAGTTAGAAAAGTAGTACATACCCTTCGCTGTGAGGGACTTACTGGCTTGTGGCGAAGGGTTGCGATGGCCATGGGAATTTCTTTATGGGATTATTCAGGATGGATTCGCCGCTATGACACGCTGACTGACGAGACTCGTGCGAAGATGGACCAAATTGTCGGGGATTTCGCCCGTAAGCCGCTTATCTCAGTCGTAATGCCCTGCTATAATCCCAAGCCGGAATGGCTCGAGGAAGCCATTAAATCGGTGCATCGCCAGATTTATCCCCACTGGGAATTGTGCATCGCCGACGACGACTCGACTGACCCGGCTATTCGCTCTATCCTAGAGGATTACTCTCGCAGGGACGCGCGTATAAAGGTTGTTTTCCGCTTAACCAACGGCCACATCAGCGCCGCTTCCAACAGCGCTTTGGCGCTGGCGGTGGGGGAGTATGTGGCGCTGCTGGACCATGATGATATACTGGCCGAGCAGGCCCTTTTCTGGGTGGCGGAAGCCATCAATCGGCATCCGGACGTCGGACTGATTTATTCCGATGAAGATAAGATAACAGAATCAGGTATGCAACGAGACCCGTATTTTAAGTGCGATTGGAACTACGACCTCTTTCTTTCGCAAAACATGATCTGTCACTTAGGTGTTTATAAAGCTGAGCTCTTGCGGAAAATTGGCGGCTTCAGGGAGGGGCTCGAGGGGGCTCAGGATTACGATCTCGCCCTGCGTTTCATCGAACAGCTATACCCGAGTCAGATTGTTCATATACCACGCGTGCTTTATCACTGGCGAGTGCACCAGAACAGTGCTGCGCAAAACGCGAACGCAAAGCCTTATGCATATGTGGCCGCAGAACGTGCCCTGAACGAACACTTAATCCGCAAAGGTATATCCGCCAAGGCGGAACGTCATTTGGAGTGCAGTTGGAACCGGGTGCGCTATACGTTGCCGGAATCTGCGCCGCTGGTGACGCTCATCATCCTTACCCGCAACGGTTTGCACCTCATTCGGCAATGCCTCTCAAGCATTCTGGAAAAAACCGATTATCCCAATTATGAAATCATTGTTGTTGATAACGGTTCGGACGACACGCAGATGTTGGACTATATCGACATTATCGGGAGCGACCCGCGTATCCTTATCCTGCGGGACGATCGCCCTTTTAACTATTCAGCGCTCAACAACCGCGCGGTGCAAGTGGCGCAGGGAGAACTGGTTGGCCTCATCAATAATGACATCGAAGTGATTGATCCGGACTGGCTGACTGAGATGGTCAGTATCGCGCTACAACCGGGTGTGGGCGCAGTTGGGGCGCGCCTTTGGTATCCTAACAACACCTTGCAGCATGGAGGGGTGGTACTCTTGGGTTTAGACGTGGTTGCCGGCCATAGTCACAAGCACCTCTCCAAGGGGAATCCCGGATACTCTGGACGTGCCATGCTTCAGCAGTCGTTTAGTGCAGTAACAGCTGCTTGTCTGGTGGTGCGCCGGTCCATTTTTTTGGAAGTGGGGGGCTTTGAAGAAGAAAACCTCAAAATCGCCTTTGGCGATGTCGATTTCTGTCTGCGGGTTCGGGAAGCTGGCTACCGTAATGTCTGGACGCCTTATGCAGAAGCTTATCACCACGAATCGGCCACGCGCGGTTACGAAGACACTCCCGAGAAGCAGGCAAGATTTGCGGGTGAAGTTCGATACATGCAGGACCGCTGGGGCAGCCTGTTGCTCAACGATCCGGCCTACAGCCCGAATTTAACATTAGATCGTGAAGACTTTTCTTATGCTTGGCCGCCAAGAGTCGCGACTCTTGAGGAATTGGAGCGCTATTGATTTTCATTGCTAACTTGATGAGGTGATATTGTGGGTTCAGCCAGGGTTCAGGTGCTATTATCGACATATAATGGCCAGACATATTTAAAAGAGCTTATGGACAGTGTGTTAAGTCAAGACTACCCGGAATTGGCAATGCTTGTCCGGGATGATGGATCGACCGATGATACTTCGCGTATACTTGAAAAATATTCAAGCTTAAAAAATGTGCAAATATTGCATGGTAAGAATTTGGGGGTTGTAAGAAGTTTTTTTACTCTGCTTGAGATTTCATCGCCTGATGCGGAATATATAGCTTTTTGTGATCAGGACGATGTATGTAAAGAAGATAAGGTTTCTCGTGCAATCGGCATCCTGGGAAAACATAGTAATAATACACCTGCCATGTATTGCTCCCGGGTCACTTTAGTGGATGAAAATCTTAAAATATTGGGTTATTCACAGATTCCAAGGAGAGAACTGAATTTTGGAAATGCTTTAGTGCAAAATGTCGCCACCGGATGTACGATAATAATAAACGATGCTGCCAGGCGATTGTTCTTGGAAAAACTCTCTTCATCGGCGGTGATGCATGACTGGTGGATTTACATTGTTGTTTCGGCTTTTGGAAAAGTAATCTATGATACGGAGTCAAAAACATTATATCGTCAGCACGCTGCTAATGTTATTGGTGAGAAAAGCGGTATGGTCGCAAGATGGACGAAAAGGATCAAGAGATTTTTAAAGCATGGCAGAATACCGTGTGTCACTTTGCAAGCAAAGGAGTTTAGTAAGATATACGTTGAATCCCTTCCCTTAGATAAGAAAATCATACTGGACCGGTTTATAAATGAGCGCAGTACTTTTCTAGGTCGCCTGCGATACGCTTTCACGGGAGAAACATACCGTCAAACAAAAATTGACGATGTTATTTTCCGCGTGCTGATAATATTAAATCGTATTTAGTGCAAAGACGCGGTGACGGTTCTCTTGTCTTGCAAAAGCGACGAGGATAATAGCAATTCTTTGGTTCCTACGCTAATGCTTGCGCTACGGAAAAGAGCGACTTAGATTTACTGGTGGACAGTAGTCTGCGCGGTATGCTATTTGTAGGACTTTCCGAGGAGCTTAGTAGCGCGCTTCGCATAAATGTAGATGTGTTTGATGTGTCACACATTGAACCTCAGTCTCTCATTGAGCGCGAGATCCATGAAACGGGAGTGACACTCTATGAGAAATGAGGTTGTTGTGCAAAAGCTGATTGGTTATATCGAAAAAATCATGAATTACTGTAAAGATCTTTCCACACTGCGAACACAGCTTATGATGTTATTAGGCAAATGAGAAAGCACCAAGCTTCGTCCCGGGTGCTTCTTTTATGTCCTTATTGAAGGTATTTTAATGTGTCGTCCGCCGATTTGAAGTCAAATATGCTTTCGGCAATAAGATCAAGCTGGTATTGATCAGCTT
>Ga0209105_100383_pt1 | contig 14893 bp, 12 predicted proteins | sample SedPBSmetaG_FD_184158 | JGI IMG/M metagenome (GOLD analysis project Ga0209105, IMG submission 184158) | Freshwater sediment bacterial and archeal communities from Indian Creek, Illinois, USA to study Microbial Dark Matter (Phase II) -... | ecosystem: Environmental > Aquatic > Freshwater > Creek >...
GCTTGAAAACTTGCGCAGAACTGAAAGTGGCTTCAAGGCGACTATACTGCCAAAGTCAGTAAATGCTATAACTGTCAAGAGTTGATATCGCAACTGTGGTATTTTAGATAAGCAAAGAACCCTTTAATGAAGCGTTCACTTAGGGATTGATTTAAAAACCAAGTGAACAACTTCAAACGGGGGCAAAAAGAGACCAGTCACATCTAAGCATATTGCTTGGAGCGGCTGGTCTTTTTCAATTCGTAGCAGTTTTCTCATATTCCTCTTTGATGCGTTCCAGCGCCAAATCAGTATAGAAATCCTTGGATGGAGATTTTGAACTTTTACTGTCCAATCGTCGCGTATAAGCGCAATTGATATCATCTCTGAGTTTCTTTTTCAGATTATTAAATATTGTCCCTTGTTTGAAATCCTTAACATTTTCTTTGCACCAAGCGAGTATATCGGCATGGGTATATTTCCAAATTTTCCGAAATTCCTCATCGCTCATGTTAAACACTTGAGCGTTGGGATCGTTGCTAAACCGAGCATTGGTAACTTTCGTAAATGTGGCATCAGCTCCTTCGATTGTAGTAATAGCTGCCAAGAGATCACTATTACTAGCTTTTTTAACACTTTCAAAATATATGTCAAATCCTAGCACGATAGAATCTTCGATTCCCTCATCCTTTAGACTCCTGATCACATCTACAATATCTTGAATAAAGGCTTTACTTTCTTCAGACGCTGCATACTTTGCCACATTGTTTGACAAAAAATCCTCAGGTCGAAATGGGAGCTTGAACCCAAGCGGCATAATAAATAGACCTTCATCTTCCATGATATCCTTAGAAAACTGCGTTTTCATGAAGTCAACGTAGTTTAGTGCGGAACGAGCGACAAGCATAAAAATATACGGCTCCAATTGTTCACAATAAAAATGGGTGATACCATTCCTGTATTTCTGAATTTCTTCAATGTTCTTTCTGATTGCAGTAAAACTGTTTGATTTTATAGCGTTGCGATACTCAGTAACATAATCAAGAGCTTTGTCAGCGGAGATGGTGTGACCATCGTCAGTGAAAATGGAGCGTGGTTTTATGTACTTTTTGATATAAGCTTTTAGTGCCAATTCCCATGCATTCATCATGAGGAGAGTTACAGTCTCATAGCGATAGGTAATGTTAGGCTTATTATGAATCTCAATTGCTGCGAAATATGCTGCAATGGAATTTTTTACGAGATTGTTCTGCACCATTTTTCGTTTCGCCATAATCACTCCACCTTTCTGATATGAAAATTACTAATAATTATTCTTCCGTTTCCTGTATTGCCTTGATGAGTGACGCAACTGATGTAACAGAAATCAAACAAATTGACGCATCTCGTTTTGAGGCTCCTCTATCGTGAGTAAGTTGATTTCCTAAATCTACCGATGACTTTGCAAATTTCCTAGCTTTCTCTGAACTTCCTGCAAGTTCAATTTGCAAGTACGCCTCAAGCATTCGCTTTGCATCGGTTTTGCTTGCTTCAACTCCATCCAATGTTGGATGCTTTACGGAATTAAATACTTGCTGGGCAACGGTAATAAGCGTTTCACGCCCAATCATTCCTATTGCCTGACATTTCTCCTCATTGTCGGCAGTCTCTAAGCGCAACTTCATTTCTTCAAGAGCTCGATCGACACGTTCCCAGCCTGTGGGTTGATACCTTTCAAGGTATAAGGGACTTAAGGAGAAACGTGAAAAACGCTCAAACAAACGCTTTTTTAACTCTTGAACATTGTCATTGCTTTCAAATTGCTGTAGTTCACAGAGGTCTTTGATAATAACAAATTGCTGTTGACCATTGAACTCACGCAAGTTTTTATACAATGCAGTCCGTTTATTAGGTACTACGCTACCGAATTTACCAAAATCCGGGCTTGTAATTGGAATGTTCACAGCAAAATCCACTGCATATGAGTTGCAATATTTAACAATTTGAGAACCGCTGAGACCTTTATTTGTATCCGCCAATATATCTGAAGCATACGAAATAAAACTGTCATCAATTTTTCCTGCAGCCATTGTTTTCCTCCTGTTACTCTTTTATGAATTGCATTTAAGCGAAATTTCCTAATGAATATCTTTTTAAACCAACCCAAAATATTTTTCAAAGAATTTCATCAGCTTTTCAATTACGCCCTGCTTCTTAGCCGCTCTGTTGCCGCCACCAAAGCGTGAAACCGGAGGCATAATTTTGTCGATATCTGTGCCGGTAGTCTTGAGTGTGCCATCGCGGAACGAATTATCGATGAACCGTTTTGTTTCTTCCTGTTTAAGCTTTTCCTCGCTGATAAGTTCTGCAAGGTCATTTTCCTTCTGCTCGTGGACAAACCTGCGCCAGTCCTCATCCACTTTGGTGGAAGCGTTGACAGTGTCGATGAAGTGCTCGATGAGTTCCTTCTTGCTGCGTAGCTGGATGCTGGAGCCGATGGCTTTATCAATGGAAACCAGAATGTTCTTATCTTCGCAGTTGGACGCATGGTACTTTACAACAAGCATGAGGATGTAGTCGATGTTGATTTCAATCTGCCGGATCAGTTCAATTTCAAAAATGATGTCATCATTGATCTTTTCCTTATCGGCAGTCTTATCCTTGGTAAATTCCTGATACAGGTCAATATAGACACTCTGGTAGTCCTGATAATCCCTATTCGTCAGAATCTCGTTACCAGAAAAGCTGTCAAAGGCAGTCAAGATATTCTTAAGGCGAAGGATAGCGCCGAACAGACGGATAAAGTCCTTCTGGTTCTGCTCCCCGATAATGGCCTGTCCCAAAGGGAAACGCTCAGACAGTTCACCAATCAATTCACTATAGCCCGGCTGATGCTTGCCGTTTTCATCAAAACCATTGTAATAAGCCTCGTAGTTTTTCAATAGGACAATACTGCCGGCATCCTTATCTCCGAACAAAGCAATGGCTTCATCCGTTTCTTGCTGCAAATCGCGGAAGCAGACGATATTGCCGTAGGTCTTGACCGAGTTCAGAATCCGGTTGGTGCGTGAAAAGGCTTGAATCAAGCCATGCTGCTTCAGATTCTTGTCTACCCATATAGTATTAAGGGTAGTTGCATCAAAGCCTGTCAGGAACATATTGACGACAACGAGCAGGTCCACTTCGCGCCTTTTCATGCGCATGGACAGGTCCTTGTAGTAGTTTTGGAACTTGTCTGAGGACGTATCGAAATTGACATTGAAATCGGCATTGTAATCTGCGATAGCGGACTCCAGAAAATCTCTGGAAGACTGGTCCAGGCTATCCGTATCAAAGCCTTCATCCGGAAATACGTCCTCTGGATCAGCTTCATTGGCGCTGTAGCTGAAGATGGTAGCCACATTGAGCTTGCGACGGCACTCTTTTAGCTGCTTTTTTAGCTCGGTGTAATACATCCTTGCTACAGGGATCGAGCTAGTCGCCAAAATGGAATTAAAGCCTGCTACCCGCTGTCCTTGCAGGGAATAGAAGCTACTGCGTTTGGTCTTTTGATCAAAGTGTTCGAGGATGTAGGTGACGACCTCACGGATGCGGTTCGGGTCAGCCATAGCTTTTTCAGTATCGATGGCAGAGACGTTCTTATCTTTAACATCGTTTTTCATTTTCACTGTGTTGATGTAGTCAATGCGGAAGGGCAGAACATTCCCGTCATTGATAGCATCAACAATAGTATAGGTGTGCAGCTTTTCCCCAAAGGCTTGTGGTGTGGTTCTCATCAGTGGATTACCACCACTTCCGGCATTGGCTGCAAAAATAGGTGTCCCAGTAAAGCCGAACAAGTGATAGTGCTTAAAGGACTTCACAATTTTGCTGTGCATATCCCCGAACTGTGAGCGGTGGCATTCGTCAAAAATGATGACCACGTGCTTCTTGAAAACCTCATGGCCTTTGTTCTTCGAAACGAAAACATCGAGCTTTTGAATGGTTGTTATGATGATATGAGAGGTTTGATCCTCCAATTGCTTTTGCAGTATTCTCGTAGAGGTATTGCTGTTGGCGGCACCTTTCTGGAAGCGGTCGTATTCCTTCATGGTTTGGTAGTCCAGGTCTTTACGGTCAACAACAAACAGCACCTTATCTATGTAGGGTAATGCCGAAGCAATTTGAGCTGTCTTAAAGGAGGTCAAAGTCTTGCCGCTTCCGGTGGTGTGCCAGATATAGCCGCCCGCTTCAAGTGTGCCGGTTTTCTTGTAGTTGCTCGATATCTCAATTCGGGAGAGGATGCGCTCTGTCGCAGCGATCTGATATGGGCGCATGACAAGCAGTAAATCCTCGGAAGTGAATACGCAGTATTTTGTAAGCACATTCAGAAGAGTGTGCTTTGCCATAAAAGTCCGGGTAAAGTCAACAAGATCCGCAATGGCTTTGTTGGTTCCATCTGCCCAGTAGGAAGTGAACTCAAAGCTATTGCTGGTCTTTTTGCTTTTTTTGCGCTCACCCTCAGCGTTTTCTTTCACATGACTTGAACGAGTGGTGTTTGAATAATACTTAGTGTGGGTGCCATTGGAGATGATGAAAATCTGGACATACTCAAATAAGCCACTGGCTGCCCAGAAGCTGTTTCTTTGATAGCGCTTGATTTGATTGAAGGCTTCCCGAATGGCAACCCCTCGGCGTTTAAGTTCAACGTGGACCAGTGGTAGTCCATTCACCAGAATGGTCACATCATAGCGGGTATCGTGGGCACCTGCTGATTCTTCATACTGGTTAATGACCTGTAGCCGGTTGTTGTGAATATTCTTCTTATCAATCAGGTAGATGTTCTTCGTAGAGCCATCGTCCCTTTTCAGAATCTGCACATGGTCGGTCTGAATTTTACGAGTTTTTTCAATAATGCCCTCGTTACTGCTGGCGATGCATTCCCCGAAGAACCGGTTCCACTCTCCATCAGAGAAGGTATAATTGTTAAGCTGCTCAAGCTGTGTTCTCAAGTTAGCAACCAGCGCAGCTTCATCGTGAATTCTCAGAAATTCATACCCTTGAGTTTGAAGAAGTCTAATAAATTCACGCTCTAAGTCAGCTTCGCTCTGATAAGAGCCTAAGCGGCCATATTCTGCTGCATATTCAGCAACAACGGTAGCTTCATTGGTCGAAACCACGATGTTGTATAGGCTCATGCGCTCGCCTCCTTAACTATAATAATAAAATATGGACTCATGCTATGCTTTGATGCTTCTGATAAAGGGCTATTAGATGAAGCCACAAAACACTGAGACATAATACCTCGTGGAGCATCCTCAAAAGATTTCACTTTGAACCAACATTTGAATTTTTCACTTATATCCCTGTAGTACTCAGGGATTTCATTCAAAGGCGGCAAAGAACGAGATACTTCTATAATATGTGCCCAGTATCGATCTTGCTTGCCGCTATTTATCAATAGAATCTTTGGATCTTCGTTCTGCATAATTTCGTCAACAACCTTGGCAGCAATAGGTGTTCCCAGTTTTCCATACCAGACATATCCCAGTGATTCAATTAACTGCTTGTGGGCAGCAATAGTACCTGCTACTGGGGAAAAGTTTTCAGAAAATCTAAGTGCAATTGTTTTCACGCTGACGCCCCCTTAAATGTAAGGAGTTTGTCTCGATAATATTCATATTGCTTACGTCTTGCTTCTATTTCAGCTGGAAGTCCTATAGATAAGTCATTACACAAATCGTCAAAACGATCAAGAATCGCTACAATTCGCTCTTGCTCTTCTATTGGCGGAATAGGTACTTCTATTTTCTTTATGTCAGCAGCATTCATATTGGGAACACTACCGCTTTTACTTGAAAATTTTGCAGTTGAAACAGCATAAAATAAATACCTAGTGTTAACGTAATCAACTTTAGGAATAATTACCTTCAGCCTAATTATCGGAGTAAAGTATGCCTTCCTATAAAATACAGCTCCCGTGTTAGCTCCAATTGATGAAATTACAACGGCATCTTTATTAATTTTATATGTGTCTGTAAACCCATATACTTCTTTTCCGTTAGCCCATATTGGATATGGATAGTCATCATTTCCAAAAGCGCCTTTAATACACTTTTCAGGAGCTTCTCCACCTGTAAAAATATCACAAATGCTTTCAAGAGAAACACTAGGCACACCATATTTGAATGTCAAAAGAAAATCCCTATAATACTCATACTGCTTTTTCCGCGCTGTAAGCTCCGCTGTAAGCTCCGCTGTAAGCTCCGTGAAATTGTCCAGTATCCGGACAATTTCCTGCTGCACAGGCAGCGGTGGGACTGGGATTTTGATGGTATTAAGTACTGCTTGCGTCAGACTTGGTACACCACCTGCTGTATTTAACCTTTCAAGATGTTGTGCCTGTAAATAGTAAAAGACATATTTAGGTTCAATCACTTCTGTTCTTATGTCAGTATAGAAAATAGTATCTACCGTCCAGAAGGGAACATCCACATAATACAGTTTGTCGAGCGACCCTTTTCGAGGAATTAGAACAGAAGGTTTTTCAAACACAGCTTGGTCAATATATGTCATTATGCCGCCTGTACCATAAACAGGTACATCACCTTTGTCAAAGCTCTTGTAGTCTTTCCCATTTTTAATTGTCAGCACTTGAGAAAGATTTTTATATTCCACCCCATCCGGGCATAGCTCAGCAACCAGTTCATCAAATTTACTCATCACTTCACCTCAATTTCCGCGATGATCTTGGTAATCTCATCCCGAAGAACCTGCTCCCGAGCAACAATCTCTTCAATCTCAGCATTAAGAACAGTAATATCAATTACTTCACGCGTGTCCTTCTGCTCCACATAGGTTGAAACGGACAGGGTATAGTCCTGGGCAGCTATATCACTATTTGGCACTTTCACTACGAAATGGTCATGGTCAGCTCGTTTTGAATAGGCATCGATAATCGCATCCATATTTTTCTGCGTCAGCTTATTACTGTTGGTAACCTTGACACACTCCTTGGAAGCATCGATGAACAGAGTGCTATTTTCCGTTTTGGACTTTTTTAGTACCATAATGCAGGTGGCGATTGTGGTGCCAAAGAAAAGGTTATCGGGTAGTTGGATAACGCAGTCGATGTAGTTGTTGTCGATGAGATATTTTCGAATCTTCTGCTCCGCGCCGCCTCGGTACATGACGCCGGGGAAGCAGACGATCGCTGCGGTTCCATTCGTGGCAAGCCACGAAAGCGAGTGCATGACAAATGCAAGGTCAGCCTTGGACTTTGGTGCAAGCACCCCAGCGGGCGAAAACCTCGGATCGTTTATCATAAGCGGATTGGCATCTCCATCCCATCTGATGGAGTAAGGGGGATTAGATACGATGGCCTCAAAAGGCTCATCATCCCAGTGCATTGGATCAGTCAGTGTATCCCCATGACCGATATCGAACTTGTCATAATCGATGTCATGCAGAAACATATTGATCCGACAAAGGTTATAGGTGGTGATGTTGATTTCCTGTCCGTAAAAGCCCTGACGAACATTCTCTTTACCGAGGAGCTTCGCAAAATTGAGCAAAAGTGATCCTGAGCCACAAGCAGGGTCATAGACCTTGTTGACTTCCGTTTTGCCCACAAGGGTTATGCGCGTCAGCAATTCACTCACTTCTTGAGGCGTATAATATTCGCCGCCGCTTTTCCCCGCATTGGAAGCATACATCCCCATCAGGAATTCATAGGCATCGCCAAAGGCATCGATAGTGTTGTCCTGATAATCGCCCAGTTTCATTTCGCCAACGCCATTCATGAGCTTAACCAACTTTTCGTTACGTTTAGCAACGGTGCCGCCTAGCTTGTTGCTGTTGACATCGATATCGTCAAATAAGCCTTTGAAGTCATCCTCACTGGGCGCTCCCTGGGCAGAGCTTTCAATATTACGGAACGCTCTCTCAAGGGTCTCATTGAGGTTCTCATCTCCTGCGGCTTTCTTTCTTACATTTTCAAACAACTCACTTGGCAGAATAAAAAAGCCCTTGGTATGCACCAGATCCATTCGTGCTTCTTCCGCTTCACTGTCCGTAAGCTTGACATAATTAAACGCTTGGTTTCCGGCTTCATGTTCACCACGATTTATGTAGTCCGTCAGGTTCTCTGATATATAATGATAAAAAAGCATCCCGAGGACGTACTGCTTAAAATCCCAGCCGTCCACGCTGCCTCTAAGGTCATTGGCAATATTCCAAATGGTGCGGTGTAGTTCTGCGCGTTCCTGTTCTTTTCTGTTATCAGCCATTGTTCTATTTCTCCTCTTTATCTGTATTGGGTACAAACTCCATGACATCGCAAATGTCGCAATTTAGAGCGGCGCATATCTTTTGAAGTATTTCTGTGTTCACATTTTCATTTCGGCCAAGCTTCGAAATGGTAGCCGAGCTGACGCCGGAAAGACGCTGCAGGTCTTTCTTTTTCATGTTTTTATCAATCAGCAGCTTCCAGAGCTTGTTATAGCTTATCGCCATGGTTTTGCACCTCCCGCAAATATATTCCAATTATATCGCTAATACGAGAAAATAACAATTAAATTTAAGAACGCATTATTTTTAATGCCTATTCATATTTGCATTCGCATTGTTTTGCGGGTGCTTTTTATTTTTATCCGCATCCCGTCCGAATTGATCTGTTTTCGTGGCATACGGTGAGCGAGAAAAATTTTTCAAGAAAAATATCTTTTCTGGTACTCAACTAATGTGATTGTGTCCTTTGGATGTTGAGGGACATAAAACTTTTCAAAGAAGTTTATCTTTCTGTCGTTCAAACAGTGCAAAAGTGTCCTGTGACTATTAGAGGGAGAAAATCTATTTGAAAAACCTCAACTTATGGTCTTCTCCAAGGCTATGAGATGAGAGGAAAAATATTTCTGATTCTTTTCGTTCAAACAGATGGTTTAGCTCCATTGGTTAGTGAGGGACAAGAAATCAGCCCCCGGGAGGAGGTGAAAAAATGCAATACTACAATCTGCCAAAGGCACTGCGAGAAAACGGAAAGTTCTGCCTCTGGAATTTCGAGGAACGCAAAGGGCAAGTGAAGCCTGCTAAGGTGCTATACCAGACCAACGGAAGACGCGGACAGCCAAACAATGAAAAGACCTTTACTGATTACACCTCTGCACTTAAGGTGGTTAACCGATTTGATGGCCTGGGGATTGGCATCTTTAAAGGTTTTTCAGCCATCGACATCGACCATTGCATCAACGAGGACGGTACCTTAAGTCCGATCGGTAATGATATTGTTGAGCTATTCGAGGGCTGCTATATCGAGAAAAGTCCATCGGGCAAGGGCCTTCGCATATTGTTCAAAGCGAGTGGCTTTAAGTACAACACAGCCCAATACTACATCAACAATATCAACATTGGCGTCGAGGCTTATGTCTATGGCGTGACAAAAAAGTTCTTATCCGTGACCGGAAATGTGTTTAAGGATGGAGACATCATAGAAGCCGCCGATAAGCTGCAGGTCCTGATGGACCGCTTCATGCTCCGATCCGTGAAAAAGAAAAACAAGAGTCAAAAGCCAGCAGTCTCCTACCTATCGGATGAGGAAGTCCTCACCAGAGCAAAGACTGCTAAGAACAAAGCGGAATTCATCAAGCTGTGGAACGGCGAAATTCCCGAAGGCAAATCCCACAGTGAAGCAGACCTTGCCCTGTGTGCGCACCTTGCGTTCTGGTGCGGCAAGGATACCACCCAGATGGACAGGCTGTTCCGACAAAGCGGCCTGTACCGTGAAAAATGGGACCGGGTGCAGAGCGGTACGACATATGGACAAATCACTCTTGAAAAGGCGGTCGATGGTGTGTCGGAGATTTACAGCCCCATCGGAAAGCTCTCTCAAATCGAGACGGATTTCGAAGTGCCGGGATGTAAGTCGCTGGTGGAAATGAAGCCGTATCGCGATCCCCGATATGGGTGGAACGATATCGGCAACAGCAACCTGTTCGCGGATCACTATAAAGCCATTGCCCGGTATGTTCCGGAGCGCAGGCAGTGGTTCGTCTATGACGGGATGGCTTGGCGGGGAGATACCGGCAACTTGAAGGTCATGAACCTCTGTAAAAAACTGGCCAACAAGCTGATGGTCTATGCCCTGTCCATTGAAGAAGAGCTGCTGCGCAAGCAATACATCGAGTTTATCAGCAAATGGCAGACCCGCAGGCAGCGGGAAATCGTCCTCAAAGACGCCCAGGACGTGCATCCACTCTCGGCCAGCGCATTTGATGCTGACATCTATCTGCTCAACTGCCAAAACGGGATGCTAAATCTGCAAACTGGTGTATTCCGTGAACACAGAGCTGAGGACTACATTACCAAAATCGCCGGTGTGCATTATGACCCATCAGCAAAGTGCCCTCGATGGGAGAAGTTCATTGACGAGGTCATGAGCGGCGACAGGGAAAAAGCAGAGTTCTTTCAGAAAAGTCTGGGCTATGCCCTGACAGGAGATACCCGCCATGAAGCGATGTTCATCCTGTTCGGTGCGACTACCAGAAATGGTAAAGGCACCTCGATGGAAACCTTCCTGCGGGTCTGCGGTGATTATGGCAGAACCTGCAGGCCGGAAACCATCGGTATGAAACAAAACAATAGCGGCTCCGCTCCTTCCGAGGATATGGCGCGGCTGGCCGGAGCGAGGTTCGTGAACATCAGCGAGCCGGACAAGCGGCTGACGCTAAGTGCGGCGCTCCTTAAGACGTTGACAGGCAGCGACACTGTAAATGCTCGGTTCCTGCATGAGAACAGCTTTGATTTCAAGCCCCAGTTCAAAATCTTTACCAATACCAACTACCTGCCAACCGTGACGGACCTGACCCTCTTGACCAGCGGGCGAGTGAAGATCATTCCCTTCGAGCGTCACTTTGATGAGTTCGAGCGGGACCTCGGTCTGAAGGACGAGTTCTTTCAGCAAGAAAACCTCAGCGGCATCCTCAACTGGGCACTGGAAGGCTATGTGAAGCTCCGCAGGAGTGGCCTTGATATGCCGCAATCGGTCAAGGATGCAACCTTCGCTTACCACCGGGAAAACGACAAAGTCGGACTCTTCATCGAAGAACGCCTGGTCGAGGATGGTAGCTGTGAGGAACGCACCTCCGACATCTATTACGCCTATCAAGGCTGGTGCAGGGAGAACGGCTACTTCCCGGAAAACGCCAGAAACTTTAAAACCGCTCTGGCCAATGTGGGAGAGATCGTTAGGAAGCGTCCACGGAATGGAGGTGAAAAGACCACTGTATTTATTGGCTACAAGCTGCTCAGAGGAACAGAATTCCTCGAGTAAATCAACACAGGGGCAGACTGTGGCAGGTATTTTAGGTAGTTTCTAAATTCTATAGTCACATGAGAAACAACCCGTAAAACCTGCCACAAGATGCCCCATGTGAGAAAGGAGGAAAAGAATGGCTACTAAAACCTATCTTCTGGTCCAAGACGACCACAACCTACTGTGTACTCGATACTTCTTCGGCAACCCATATCTTGTTGCAGAGGAAAGCGGCTGCCGCTTCTATATGACAGTTCACGACAGCGGCGCTATCCGGGTACACGCAACCAAGCCGTATGACTTTGGAAGGCTTGAAGCCTTAATGGTACGGTGTCCCAAGTGCACAGCTCAGATGGTACCAATCCATTCATCATTCAACAACGATGAAACGCAAGCCTTCCGGTGCATCATCTGCAAGAAGTGACTCCAGGGGGAGGTAAAATCCCTAGTGCTTTTTCAAACGGACAGCGGCGTGGGGCTTCACGCACAAAAACGCAAATTCAAACGGGGGAATAACCCCCTAATCAAATTTAGGAGGATTTTATCATGAAAACATCAGCAGCTTACAACAGAGCATTTTGGAATTTAGTTCGAGGCGCAACTAATCAGTACAATGATTTGAATGAAGGCTCGGATTATCAGACTGGCGCATATTTCTTGCCAAATGAATCAACCAATCGTTTCCTCGCAGCACTCTCAAAAGAGAACCTTTTTCGCAGAATTGCCACCACTATAAACGCCACAACCAAAGGGGGATCTATCATAGCAAGCGATGCTTGCACAGCCGCTGATTGGATTCCAGAGAACAGCCCTATTCCGGAAGCAGAACAGTTATTTAAGCAGTATCGTGTGCAGGAACACAAGCTTGCAGGAATCACATTGCTTCAAAACGATTTTATTCAAGATTCTGCATTCGATGTTGAATCCTATCTCACCAATGAATTTGCTCGCAGCTTTGGTAAAAAAGAAGAATGGGCCTTCATAAACGGAAATGGTGTAAATCAGCCTTATGGCATCCTGCATCCGAGCAATGGTGCTGAAATCGGTGTAACTGCCTCTGCTGTTGACAGCATCAGCTTTGATGAAATCATCAAGCTGTACTTTAATCTCGAATCCGAATACCGCAATCGTGCTGTGTGGGTCATGAACGATGAGACCGCCCTGGCACTCCGTAAACTCAAAGATGCCAGCGGGAATTACCTCTGGAGAAGCACTGATGATACGATCCTTGGCAAACCTGTTCTGATCTCCAATTTCATGCCTAGTCCGGCTTCTGGTAACAAAGCGATTGCTTTTGGAGATTTCAGTTACTACTGGATAGTTGAAAGGCAAAATCTTTCCATCAGACCAATCAAAGAAAAGTACTACTTAACTGATCAGATTGCCTATATTGGCTTTGAGTTTCTTGACGGATGTCTTATCCGACCTGAGGCCATCAAACTTCTTCAGATGAGTGCCTAAGTCAAACTTAGGGTGCCGGGTCCTGATCCGGCTCGGCACCCGCTTCATAAAAACTGAAAATGGAGGTCATTTATGGACGCGCAAAATCAAAGCCGCACCTTTGAAACGGACATTGGCGGTACCGTCTATGTCGTTGAATCTTGTGTAAGCGAATCGGCAAAGGAAAGCGCCTACACCAAGCTTAAAAGGCTGATTACCGCCAATGCAAAGCACCTGGAAAAGATATCGGACAGTTCAAATAAAGATACGGAAATCGACTCGACTACTTCAAAATAGTACGGTAATATCACAGTGCCTAACCGTTTGAAGACTGTCGGAAAGAGAGGTTAGCATGAATAGACAGTCATTCAACAAAATACAAAGGAAAACACCAGCACCCGATGAGGCACTGTTTACCGCCCTATATTGCAGACTATCCCGCGATGATGAGCTTTCCGGTGACAGCAACAGTATTGTCAACCAGAAAGCAATTCTGAAGAAGTACGCCGAGGACAATGGCTTTCGTAACCTCCGCTTCTATGTGGATGATGGCGTCAGCGGCACCACCTTCGACAGACCGGACTTCAACCGCATGATAGCAGATGTGGAATCCGGCATGGTAGGTACGATAATCATCAAGGATATGTCGCGACTGGGTAGGGATTATCTGAAGGTGGGCTACTACACCGAGATCATGTTCCCAGAGGCAGGCGTCCGCTTCATCGCCATCAACAACAGCATCGATAGCGCCAATCAACAGGACAGCGATTTTACACCATTCCTCAACATCATTAACGAATGGTATGCCAAGGACACCAGCAAGAAAATCCGAGCTGTGTTCAAATCCAAAGGAGAATCAGGCAAACCGCTCTGTACCAATCCGCCTTACGGTTACTTGAAGGACCCGGAGGATAAGTTCAAGTGGATTGTGGATGAGGAAGCCGCCGAGGTGGTCAGGGAAATCTTCAGACTTTGCATGGCAGGCTTTGGGCCTTCGCAGATTGCCAGGCAGCTTGAATCACGATGCGTCAATGTTCCTACGATTCATTTGCGAGGCAAAGGCATCAACACACCTGCCAAGCCACCAGAAAACCCTTATGGCTGGCAGCCGCGGACGGTAGCTGACATTCTCGCCAGGATGGAGTACTTAGGGCATCTCGTAAACTTTAAGAGCTTCAAAAAGTCCTACAAGTGTAAAACCAAGGTGCAGAACAAGCCGGAGGATTGGCTGATCTTTGAAAACAACCATGAGGCCATCATCGATGAAGGCACATGGGAAATCGTACAGAAAATTCGAGATGGGAGACGCAGACCTTCCCGCATGGGCGAGATGGGGATGCTCTCCGGAATGATGTACTGCGCGGACTGCGGAGCAAAGCTATATCAGGTAAGGGCAAATGGCTGGACTCGTGACAAAGAGCAGTTTGTCTGCGCTACATACCGCAAGGTCAAAGGCGGATGCAGTTCTCACCAGATTCGTAACGTGGTGGTAGAACAGCTTATAACAGAGGATTTACGGAAGGTGCTGGCCTTTGCCAAGGAGCGTGAAGAGGAATTTATTGAAACCGTAACGAGTAACTCGGAAAAAGAACGCGCCAAGGAGCTCAGGCAGGTTCAAAAGGAATACGATCAGGCTCAAACAAGGATTACGGCCATCGACAAGATTATTCGAAAGCTCTATGAAGACAAGGTGATTGGCAACATCTCAGACGAGCGTTTCCTCAGAATGTCTGCGGATTACGAAACCGAGCAGCAGGAGTTGATAAAGCGGTCAATCATATTGAAAAGGTCCATCGATACCACAAAGGAAAAAACGCTCAATACAGATCGATTCCTTGGACTCGTTAAGAAGTACACCGAAATTACAGAGCTGGATGCCGAAATCATACGAGAGTTCATCGACCGCATCATCGTCTACAAATCCGAATCAGTAAACGGGCGAAGGAAACAGCGAATTCGCATCATTTACAACTGTATTGGGGCAGTCGACATCCCCAAAAACCTAGAAAAAACGGCATAGCCGCGGTTAACGACTATGCCGAATTTTTTCAGAAAATATCAATCCCTATCTGACTGCCGTGAAATAGGGTTCTTTGTTTATAGGCAAGTATTTCATGGTTGTGATGGAGAGGGAGCATTTCCGATATTCTTTTCATAAATTGGCTGGTATTCAAGTCGATCATTTTCCCTTTTGCTCTCCATAAGGGA
>Ga0209105_100384_pt1 | contig 14880 bp, 18 predicted proteins | sample SedPBSmetaG_FD_184158 | JGI IMG/M metagenome (GOLD analysis project Ga0209105, IMG submission 184158) | Freshwater sediment bacterial and archeal communities from Indian Creek, Illinois, USA to study Microbial Dark Matter (Phase II) -... | ecosystem: Environmental > Aquatic > Freshwater > Creek >...
AAATTGGATAAAAAAGAAATAATATTACCAATCACTGAAGAATTCGGTGTCGGAGACAACGTTCTTCTTTTAATCAGTCCAAATGACATATTTGTAACTCTGGAAGCTCAAAAATCCAGTGTCAGGAATATGCTCGAGGGAAGAATAATGGAAATGAAATTTAAAAAAGATATAGTACGTATGGCTATAAATATCAATGGTATTAATGTTATTGCGGATATAACTGAATTATCCAGAAAAGAACTTGATTTAAATCTTGGAAAAAATGTTTTCATAGGATTTAAGGCCGCCGCAGTAGATATTATAAAAAGAAACTGATATTATTTAAAAGAGTGAATTATGTACAGGATGCGGTGAATGCAAAGAAGTTTGCCCTAAAGGAGGTAAAATATGGAATATAGAAGATAAAGCCACGGCTCGAAACCTTCGGTTCTGCCATCTATGTACAATTTGTGCTTCCAAATGTCCAGAACAGGCAATGCTTATAGTTAGAGATGATAATAAACTTCCAAAAGAGGATTGATATTCCTAAAGGAGTTAAGGATGGTATTATGGGAAGAATTAAAAAACTGAGTAGAAAAACCTCTGAAACTGATATTGAAATATCCGTTAATATTGACGGCACTGGAAAATCTGAAATAAACACTGGAATTAGTTTTTTTGACCACATGCTTGATTCATTTGCAAGACACGGATTTTTTGACCTTCAAGTTAATGCAAAAGGTGATTTAAATGTTGATGACCACCATACTGTTGAAGATGTGGGTATCCTTCTGGGAGAGGCATTTGCAGAAGCGATAGGCAACAAAAAAGGGATAAAACGGATGTCACATGCTATAACTCCAATGGATGACGCATTAGCAACTGTAGCAGTTGATATAAGTGGTCGAAACTATACTGTTTTAAATTTCTCCTTTAAAAAGGCAAAGGTAGGGGATTTAAGCACAGAAAATGTGGAACATTTCTTTGAATCATTTGCAAACCATGCAATGATTAATATCAATGCAAAGGTGGAAGGTGAAAACGACCACCACAAAATAGAAGCTCTCTTTAAAGCTTTTGCAAGAGCATTAAATGATGCATCAAAAATAGAACACAATATAATTCCAAGTACCAAAGGAACTTTATAATTTGTTTAAAGTAGTAAAAGATTTACCTGAATATGGTTAATATGAACGATTGTAGAAATAATCAAAAATTCTACCAAAATCCATACCAGAAACTTTACAACTTTTATAGAGCTCATATATATTTTCTCTACCTTCTAAAAGAAATTTAGATTTAAGTCCGTATTTTATTGATAAATTAGCTTCCATAAATGCGGCTAATTTATCACATGCCTGGATTAGCTCACCATCAAGTGGTGAAAACTCATCTTTATTGTAATTTTTGTTTAAATCCTTGAATTTAATTCCTGTTTTTATAATATTACTTTCATTGATTTTATTTTCAAATTCATCCTCAAGGAAGTACTTCATTTCATCATGCCAGGGTTTAGGAAGTAAAGGCAGTATCTCTTCATTCATTCTTTCACTTTCGTATTCTTTAATCAGTTCATCTAAATTTGCAGTGCTTTTAACTGGAGATATGATGTCTTTAGTTAAAACTTCCGGTAAATCATGGAATAATCCAGCAAAGAAGTTATTGTAAATTCTTTTCTCGCACGGATTGTTATCCATTTCAATTGTACATAAATATGCAGATGCTGCAACTATTAACATGTGCCCAAGAACTGATGTTTCAGGTATTCTGGGTGAATTGGCCCATCGTTTTTGAAATCTAAGCTGTCCACAGAGATCTACAAATCCATAGGACTTTTTTCCAAGAAGGATCTTTTGAACACCAATTAAATCATAGTGATCTTCAATCTGGTTTTCAATATTTTCTTTAGTTTTTTCTATGCCATATACAAAGGGCGCTGCGTGATATATTATTTTAAACTCCCAATTTGTTGCCAGATAGTGAGCCGCTCTTAGAATACGGCGCTCCAGAGTGTTTGGTGAATGAGAAAAATATTTTTCAAACTTCGCCCTGAATTCTCTGTTCCCAAGCGCGTCTAAATCATCTTTTAATTCTTTTAAAACGTGTGTATTCAGCTCTTCACGCTTTTCAGCCATCATGCGGTGAAATACAGGAGGTTTAATATCAGTTAATACTAATCTGTAGAGAAAATCAAAAATAAAACCTTCTATAAGGTTTATCCAGTTTATGTATCCTTCACCTTTTCTATCCTCTTCAATCTTAGCTATTACATACGCTATGACTATTTTATGGGCCTGTTTATCCAGTTCTGTTAATTCTACAGGTCGTATATGGTCATTCCACCGCTGCATGCTTGCAGCTTCAAATAACCTTTCTATTAGTCCTTCTATCATTGATTCGCCCCCCCCCAAACTGTATAAGATTAAATTATTTTCAGTTGATTAAATATAATCTCCTGAGAGCTGCACTTGCAAAGCTAATTTTTGCCATCACAACTATTTGCAAAATTAATTTAGCCTATTATATCATCCAGATCAAAGGATAATTCATCTGCAATTTCTTTAAGTTGAGTGTAAAGAACCTCATCAACTTGAATACCATTATCCCCGGCATTTTTAATGTTTTGAACTTCCATATCCCCTGGGATGAAAATGTTTTCTCCAGAACCTTTTATTTCTGCAATAAATTCGTCCACATCTTCTTTAAATTTTTCTATGTCCACAAATTTTGAAGGGTCTACTGCCATCATGAGGTCGCCCTTTGTACACATTTCTTCATGATTAGCAGTTCCTTTTACTCCTTTGCCATATGCTGCTTTTACAAGAGGCCCTGCAAGAATTTCAATCATGAATGCAAGTGCATAACCCTTATGTGCTCCAAAAGGTAGAATTGAACCTTTAAGCGCTGCTTCAGGATCTACTGTTGGATTTCCTTCAGCATCAAGTGCAACATTTTCAGGGATTTTTTGCCCCTTTCGTATGGCTTCAATAAGTTTACCTCTTGCAGACGCTGATGTTGCCATATCAACAGATACATAGTTTTTATTTGATGGAATTCCGATTGATATAGGATTTGTTCCAAGAATAGGCTCTTTACCACCTATTGAAGCTACTGCAGGCTCTGTATTTGCAATTACAATGCCAATCATGTCTTCTGCTATTGCCATGTCTGAATAGTATCCTGCTACTCCAAAATGGTTTGAATCATGAATTCCCACCATTCCAATTCCAGTATTTTTTGCCTTTTGGATGGCTATTTCCATTCCTTTATGAGCAACAACATGACCAAATTTATGATTACCATTTATAAGTGCCATTGCAGGTGTTTCTATTTCTATTTCTATTTCTATTTCTGCATCTGTTTTAATTGTTCCAAATTTAAGTCCCTTTACATATTGGGGAAACCTGCCAAGTCCATGTGATGAAAAACCTTTTAGATCGGCATCCAGAGTCACGCAAGCAACGATTTCTGAGTCCTCTTTTGGAACGTTCATCCTTGTTAAAATTTCAATGATTATTGTTTTTTCCTGTTCGGATGTTATATTCATTTTCATCAATCCTATAAATTAATAATACTCCCGTCAAAGGCTTTAATTGTAATTGTTTCTTCAAAATCCTCTTTAGCATGCCCTATTTTAAAAGCATTTTTATGCTTTTTAATAGCATCAATTGTTTTTTGAGCATCTTCTTCATCAACAATGATTACAAAACCAATATTCATATTGAATACCCTGTACATTTCTTCTAAAGGTACATCAGAAGCTGCTATTGATTTAAATACAGGATATGGCTCCGGTAAATTCTTAATTTCATATCCAATACCTTTTTTAAGTCTTTTAAGATTTAAAATTCCCCCTCCAGTTATATGTGCAAGACCATGGATATCCACATTCAAATTAAGTAAATCAAGGACAGTTTTTACATAAATTGCGGTTGGTCTTAAAAGTTCTTCACCAATAGATGTATCTGGATCGTCTGGAAGTGGATCATCAACTGTTAACCCTAATTTATCAAAAAATACTTTTCTTGCAAGGCTTAAACCATTGCTATGTATTCCATCACTTTCTATTCCAATTAAAATGTCGCCATCACTGATTTTTTCTCCAGTAATTATTTTATCGATGTCTACAATTCCAATACCTGTACCTGCAAGGTCAAAATCCCTGACTATTTCTGGAAGAGATGCTGTTTCTCCTCCAATAATTGCTATTTTGGATATTTCTGCCCCTTTAGCAAGTCCCTTTCCTATCTGGGATGCAATTTCTGGGTCTGCCTTTTCTACAGCCAGATAATCCACCATAGCTACTGGTTCTGCCCCAACACAAAGAATATCATTTACTACCATTGCAATACAGTCTATTCCAACCGTATCATACTTATTCATCATTTTTGCAACCAGTATTTTACTTCCAACACCGTCTGTGCTCATAGCAATTGCTTTATTTCCTAATTTAACAAGGGCTGCAAAATGACCACTTTCTGTTATTACATCTCTAAATGAAAGTGTTTTTTTAATTTCTAAGACCAGAGCAGAAACTGTTTTCTCCTCCAGATTAATATCAACACCTGATTCTGAATATGTTACCATACAATTCACCAAAAAAGTTTTCAAAAATTTTAAAATAAATGTAATATATTTACTATTTGATTATGTACTAATAAAACCTTTAATATTTTCTAAATAAAAACATGCATTGTTATTCATAAATTCATGTCAAGAATTAGTGCTAACAAATTTCCAGATGAAATATTGGTGGCAAAAAAGTTTAAATATCTCTGATTACTTAAAAAGTATCACCGGATTTTAAAGTAGTGCGTTAAAAACCAAACACACGAATATTTCCTCTAATATAAATTCAGAAAATGATCTTTAATGAGGGCGGTGAAAATGATAAATGTACAGATTTGGATCATTCTGGCAGCATTATGCTTATTGGGAGAAATGATTACCAATAGTTTCTTTTTATTATGGTTTGGTATTGGTGCACTGGTTGCAGCGGCATTCAATTACCTGGGTTTTGATCCAGTAATACAGTTTGTTGCTTTTATAATAACTTCCACAGTGCTTTTAGGAGTTTCAAGGCCCTTTGCCCAGAAAATATCCAAAGATTCTCCTAAAAAAGCAGCTGCAGATCGCCTGATAGGTAAAAGAGCTGTAGTAATTAAAGAAATCACCTCCAGCAAAGGAGGGATTGTAAAGGTTGATGGAGACATATGGGGGGCAATTGCATCCCACAGCATTAAAAATGGAGAAACAGTAACCATAGAGAAAATTAAAGGCGTTAAACTTGTGGTTAAACCAATAAATGAAGAAATTAAAGGAGATTAAACATGGATTTATTTACAATAATCATAATATTACTGGTACTTTTTGTATTTGCATTTAAAGGATTGAAAATTTTAAGGCCATATGAGAAAGGGGTGATTGAAAGACTTGGTAAATATCAACGTACTGTAACAAGCGGACTTGTTATTATTATCCCATTCATTGAAACTATTAAAAAGGTAGATATGAGAGAACAAGTTGTAGATGTGCCTCCTCAAGAGGTTATTACCAAGGACAACACAGTTGTGGTTGTAGATTGTGTCATCTTTTATGAAGTTGTAGATCCCTTCAATGCAGTTTACAATGTTGTAAACTTTTACCAGGCAGTAACCAAGCTTGCTCAGACAAATTTAAGAAATATTGTAGGTGATCTGGAGCTTGATCAAACTCTTACTTCACGTGAAATGATCAACACCCAATTAAGAGAAGTTCTTGACGAAGCAACTGATAAATGGGGTACCCGTGTGGTCAGGGTGGAAATTCAGAGAATTGAACCTCCTAAAGATATTGTTGAGGCCATGTCCAAACAGATGAAGGCTGAAAGGATGAAAAGAGCAGCGATATTAGAGGCTGAAGGTTACAAGCAATCAGAAATCAAAAAGGCTGAAGGTGACAAGCAAGCCACTATATTAGAAGCAGAAGGTAAAGCCGAGTCCATTAAAAAAGTAGCTGATGCTAATAAATATCAGGAAATTGCAATTGCTGAAGGTGAATCAAGCGCAATTTTAAATGTATATAAAGCCATACATGAAGGAAATCCAACTAACGATCTTTTAGCCATAAAATACCTTGATTCACTTCAAAAAATAGCAGATGGTAAAGCCACCAAAATACTGCTCCCCATGGAAACTTCAGGGATTTTAGGGTCAATTGCAGGTATCGGCGAGCTATTTAAACAGGATAAACTGTCTTCTGAAAATGCTGAGAACAAAAATAAAAAACATGTTGATATAGGTAAAGTCAGAGGAAAGTAACTACCTTTCCTTTAAACTTTATAGTATGGTAGTTTTTAGACTGCAAGACAGCCTCTATTAGAGTAATTAAATTTACCTAATTAAATTTACCAATTCCATTTCTCCAGTTAAAAGGGAAAGATGAATTAATTATTTATTAAAAAAACCTGTCTGCATAATACATCAGCAGCTTCAAAATTACCTGTTAGGCAGTATCTAACTTCAGATCCAGTATTCATTAAGTTTTTTCTTGTTAAATCCGTCATAAATAATGGTATGTTCACTGGAAATCCGTGTTAAATTTATCTTATTTTTTTGTATTATTATTTCTCTGTGTTTATCACATTAAAAAATTAATCATAACTTTCTAAATATAATTTATAACCCTGCTATTTTCATAATTTATCATGTAGAAAAATTCTTTGCCTTTACAGAGCAATATTGCTCTGTTAGAACAATGTTTACGTCTGGAAACAATGTTAAAAAGGTTAAGTTTATATAATATGAAAGATTTAGGTATACTTAACTTTCCATGAAAATGGGAAGTTAGTAAAGTATGGTTTTATGGGTCAATGATAGCCTTAAAACCATCTAAAATTATAAATCAATTGGAGGCATGGAAAATGAAAAGGTTAGTGGCAGTTCTGTTTGCCGCCCTTATTATTGGGGTGACACCAGCATTTGCCATAAATATAGGAGAAATAACTGCTGATCCAATGGCAGTTAGGGGAAGAGGTGCTGATACGGGAGTTGAACTTCAGATATCAGAAAATGGAACAAGTAATTCGACTGCAGAAAATGTGAATATTACATCGGACACAGCAAGTACAGAAAATACGACAAACGATGATCCTGCACCAGCAGGTGATCAGGCCATATATGCAGATGCGCAAGTTCCAGATTTAAATGGAACTATCATCCCAGAAAATATTACAGTTCCACAAAAAGACACTACTGGAATTGTGATGCAGACAACTGACTACAGCTGTGGCCCCGCAGCTCTTGCAACCGTTCTGCAGAACATGGGGTTCAATGTTACGGAACATGAACTCAAGGTCCTTGCAGGGACAGACGTATCAGGCACAACCATGTACGGTCTGGCACAGGCTGCACGGTCAAAAGGCTTAAATGCATCAGGCATGAGATTGTCGATAGGTGAACTTAGACCTAACATGATAGTCCATGTTATTAAGGATGGCACACCTCACTACAGTGTAGTGAGGGAAGTGACAAACGAAAGCGTTAAACTTGCTGATCCGAGCTTAGGTAACATTGAAATGACCAGGGAAAAGTTCAGTGAAATCTACACTGGGAACGCATTAGTAATAACTGATCCTAACATGGGAGTTCTAGATGTATCAGTTAATGAAACTTCAAACCAGACAAACAATATAGATGCCAGTGCACAATTACAAAACAGTCAAACTTTGACAACTGATGCGATGCAAAATATACAAGGAAGACTTATTTGGAAACCTGCAGTTATTATTGGTTTTATTGTTAAGGTACTAGTTAAGGCAATAAAAATTGGAAAAGCTGCATGGAAAAGTGGAATACGTCGTGGGGGAGCACTTAGTCGGAGAATTGAACGTGCTATATTAAATAGGGTACCATTTGCTGGACACCGTAGAGTACGAAATGCAGCAATAGAGGCAGCTTATGCAATAGGTGGATATATAATAGCCACCCACATGGGCAGGTACCGGTTTTGCTGGACGACTGCTATTGCGCTTGGGAGCTTGGGAGCTGCGAGGGGTGCGACTTCATAGTTTTAAGATAAGAGCTATGTGTCGTCTATAGCCAGTCTACTATTCCAAAGAAAGGTAAAAATAGATAGTATCTGCAGGATAACCCTGCAACTACATTTTTTTATGGAGGATATTATATGCTGGAATTTATTATCAACACCGGGTTTTTGTTTGCTGTGCTGTTTTTAAGCGACTTCGCCATTCAATATTATGTGTTCAAGGAGTCCCTAAAAAAGTCTGTTGAATTAGGATTGTGTACGGGAATTACCGTTGCAACTTTCATTACAGTAGTAATTGCTTCCGGTCGAACTGATCAAATTGTAACTGATTATCAATTAATTGTTACAGGTATTGCTTTGGGAATTGCAATATTTTCATTAAAATTTGTTTTTGGGTATTATGTGTTCAAGCGGTCCCTAAAAGAGTCTGTTAAAGATGGTTTAATTAAGGGAGGTACATCTGCAATCCTACTAGCAATTCTACTTCCAATACTTGTGAAATCAATTGATTTTTTATTTGGCTTGATAGTATAAATGAACTGGAAAAGATTCCAAACCACGTACAAAGAAACAACCAGATACAGGCAGTACAGAAAATTTAACAACGGTTCCACAAAAAGACACCACTGGAATTGTAATGCAGACAACTAAGTATAGCTGCGGCCCCGCAGCGCTTGCAACCGTTCTGCAGAACATGGGGTTCAATGTTACAGAACAGGAACTCAAGGTTCTTGCAGGGACAGACGTATCAGGAACAACAATGCATGGCATGGCACAGGCTGCAAAAGCAAAAGGTTTAAGTGCAGCTGGAATGAAGATATCAACTGATGAGCTTAGACCTAATAACATTGTACATGTGACAATTGATGGAACACCACATTACAGTGTGGTGAGGGAAGTGACCGAGAACAGCGTTAAACTTGCAGACCCGAGCTTAGGTAACATTGAACTTACCAGGGAAAAGTTCAGTGAAATCTACACTGGGAACGCATTAGTAATGGAAGCACCAGGTGTATCAGTTAATGAAACTTCAAGCCAGACAAACAATACAGATGCCAGTGTACAATCACAAAACAGTCAAACTTTGACAGCTGAAACTATGAAAACTATCAGAGGAAAAGTTATTTGGAAAGGAGTAGCTGCGGGTGTAGCTTGGAACCTAAGTGAGTATCTATTATTCACTCCCAGGAACCGGTGGAGCCAGCAAGGAGTTGGTTGGGCTATAGTTAAAGGCGTTATAAGCGGTGTATTTGTTGGAAAAGTGGGAATAGCCATCTTAAAATCCGTCTTAAGAAAAGCAATAAGACTCATCCCATGGAAATGGAGATGGAGATTGGGATTATTGTAAAAATAGAAGTATCTGCAGAATAACCCTGCAGCCGTCGAACACGAAGTTCGGGCTTTGAAAACCTTTGGTTTTCAAAGATACACTTTTTTATGGAGGACATTATATGCTGGAAGTTATTATCATGACATGTTTTCTTCTGGTTTTGACACCTTTATTTTGGATTGCCACTGACTATTATGTAAACAAGCGGCCCCTAAAAGAGTCTGTTGAAAATGGATTGTATGTGGGAACTTTCTCTGCAGCTATGCTAGCTATAACTGCTACCCCTGGTACCCATGAAGCTGATTATCAATTAATTGTTATAGGTACTGCATTGGGGATTACAATGTTTTTATTAACAGTTGTTTTTAGGTATTATGTGCACAATCGGCCCTTAAAAGATTCTATTGAATGGGGATTAATTGCAGGAAGTGGATATGTAATTCTATTTCTAATAGTTATTCTAATAATTAGAAATCACTTGATTTTTTATTTAATTTGATAGTATAAATGAACTGAAAAATGTTCCAACCTACATACACAGAAACTGCAGAACCAGATGCAAGCATTGCACAACCAGAAAACAGTCAAACTTTGACAACTGAAGAGATGCAGCGTATCAGAGGAAAGAAGATAGTAGGCGTTAACTTTAAGAAGTTTATACGTTGGGTCAGACGCTTCAACCCCTACAACCCAGTTGGGACAAACTGGCCACGATGGGGCGAAACCTTTGTAGCTTAGTATAGTTCGCTGGAATCGGCCAGAAGTACATTAGTTAGAACTAATGTCTCTTTTTTATTTTTTTAAGGGGTAGTAAAATGAAATTTTTAAAGTCATGTAAGCACATATGGAACCTGTTGGGATCTGATTATATAAGTGTAATTATTTATATTGTATTCCTGACATTCATGTCAGCTATATTAATTATTTCAGTTATTATTTCAGTACTAAGATCAATATCTTTTCTCTAATTTTTTGCCAGTCTGATACAGACTAGTAGTCAAAAGGCTTAAATGCAGCAGGCATGAGATTATCAATAGATGAACTTAGATCTGACATGATAGTCCATGTTATTAAGGATGGCACGCCACACTACAGTGTAGTGAGAGAAGTGACAAATGAAAGTGTTAGACTTGCAGACCCGAGCTTAGGTAACATTGAACTGACCAGGGAAAAGTTCAATGAAATCTACACTGGGAACGCATTAGTAACAACTAATCCTAACATGGAAGCACCAGGTGTATCAGAAAATTTAACAACTGAAGAAATGGAGACTATCAAGGAACAGCAACTATCAGCATCAGCTAATATGCAATTGACAGCAGAAGAAATGCAGGGTATTAGGGGAAAAGGAACAAGAAGAAGAAGAAGAAGAGATGTGGACTCCCCACGCAGGATGACTCGCGAGCAACGTCGGCAACGTCGAGAGGAAATACACAGAGATATAAGGACTATTAGAAGATTCGGAATTGGTGGCGGCAAAATAGTTGGAGGAAGTATAATGGTTTATACTGGTGTTAAGACGAGTCCCGTTGGCTGGATTGCAATTGGAGGAGGCATAGTAGCAATTAGCAAGGGTTTAGGCTATTTATGGGAATGATACCTTGTAACATCAAACGCTGATTTTAGATAGATGAAGATTTTAGATAAATGAAAAATTAAGGAGAGGAGATTAATGCTGGACTATGTTATTATAGCTTTAGGAGTAGGATTGGTGATTTGTAGTTTTTTTATAGGTTGGAAACCACCAGGATGGGCTGCTCTTGGAGCCGGTATTGGAGCTATAAGCGCCGGTTTAGGCTATTTATGGGGCTTGTAACATCAAACATTGATTTTAGATAGATGAAAAATTAAGGAGGGGGATTAATGCATTTCACTTTTCATCGCCTGATAGGCTATGTTACTATAGTTTTAGGAGTAGGATTGGTGATTTCGAGTTTTTTTATAGATTGGAAACCACCAGAATTGGGTGTTTTAGGAGCCGGTATTGGAGCTATAGCTGGAGGTTATATCTATCTGAGGGAACAAAATCAGGGTGTCTGACTTAGTAATAAATGTCCCTCAGAAAGTTAATCAAACAGCAGAACAGGCAAACAATACAGATGCCAGTGCACAATTACAAAACAGTCAAACTTTGACAACTGATGCGATGCAAAATATACAATGAAGACTTATTTGGAAACCTGCAGTTATTATTGGTTTTATTGTTAAGGTAATAGTTAAGGCAATAAAAATTGGAAAGGCTGCATGGAAAAGTGGAATACGTCGTGGGGGAGCACTTAGTCGGAGAATTGAACGTGCTATATTAAATAAGGTACCATTTGCTGGACACCGTAGAGTACGAAATGCAGCAAAAGGTGCAGCTAATGCAGTAGGTGGATATATAATAGCCACCCACATGGGCGGGTACCGGTTTTGCTGGGGGACTGCTATTGTGCTTGGGAACTGGGGAGCTGCGATGGGTGCGATTTCATAGTTTTAAGATAAGAGCTATGTGTCGTCTATAGCCAGTCTACTATTCCAAAGAAAGGTAAAAATAGATAGTATCTGCAGGATAACCCTGCAACTACATTTTTTTATGGAGGATATTATATGCTGGAATTTCTGGAATTTATTTACGAGAGATTTTTTTGGTTTGTTATAGCATCTTTAATATTTACTGCCGTTATGTATTAATGTAGAAAAGTGGCCTCTAAAAGATTCTGTTGGATTTGGATTATATTTGGGAATTCTCCTTACAGCTATGTCAAGGCCTAACCAATATGTAGCTGATTATATTACATTGGGAATTATGGCGTTTTTATTAACAATTGTTCTTGGATATTATATGTACAATCGGCCCTTAAAAGATTCTATTAGAGTGGGATTAATTGCAGGAATTGGCTATGTAATTATAATAATCCTATTTGATTTGATAGTATTTTTATTTGATTTGATAGTATAAATGGACTGGAAAAGGTTCCAAACCACATGCAAAGAAACAACCAGATACAGGCAGTACAGAAAATTTAACAACAATTCTACAAAAAGATACTTTAGATATCTTCACGATTTATACGATCATTGTTCATTCAATGATATTTAAGGGGATGTGTTAGAATAAAGCATTTTAAATATAACTTTTAATGGATATAATGCTATTTATAGTGTATTCACTCTTTGAAATAGTTGATAAAAATTCCAAATATGGTTAAATCAACATGTGACGGGTTTTTAATAAGAAGTATATTTATATTTTTGGAATAGTATTATGGAAATAGCCTTCAAAAGAAAAACAATGAGATTATCCTTTTTCTTACGGCCAGTTTGATAACCACTATAAAAATATTATCCCAAAAAATTAAATCAAAAAATACTTATCTAATTAAAAAAATAGCTTATGCTTGTGATATCAATGGTTGTAAAAATAGGAATCATTAAATGTGGTAACATAGGTACCTCTCCAGTAATTGACTTATTACTCGACGAGAGGGCAGACAGGCCAAACATAGATGTTTGTGTAATTAGCTCTGGGGCTAAGATGAACCCGGATGAAATCGAAAAAGCTGTCCCATTAATGCTTGAACAGGACAGAGACTTTGTTATATTTATAAGTCCAAACCCTGGTGCACCAGGTCCTGCTAAAGCAAGAGAGATATTGGCTGCTGCAGACGTACCTGCAATCATAATTGGCGACGCTCCAGGACTGAGATCCAAAGACGAAATGGATGAACAGGGCCTTGGTTACATCATCGTTAAAGCAGACCCAATGATCGGTGCAAGAAGAGAATTCCTTGACCCAACAGAAATGGCATCATTCAACGCTGACGTAATCAAAGTATTAGCATTAACCGGAGCATACAGAGTAGTTCAAAATACTATCGACGAAGCTGTAGATGCTGTTGAAGCTGGAAACTCTATCGAACTACCAAAAGTTGTAATCTCCAGAGATTTAGCTGTAGAAGCTGCTGGCTTTGCAAACCCATACGCACATGCAAAAGCAATGGCTGCATACGAAATCGCAACCAAAGTAGCTGACATAGATGTTGAAGGTTGTTTCATGGTTAGAGACGCTGAGAAATATATACCAATCGTTGCATCAGCCCATGAAATGCTCTCAGTTGCTGCTAAACTTGCAGAAGAAGCAAGAGAAATCGAAAAAGCTAACGACACCGTTTTAAGAACACCTCACGGTGGAAAAGGCAAGACTCTCGCTAAATGTTGTTTATTAGAAAAACCAGAATAGATTAGTAGTGGTCTCTGGACTGCTTAAACACTCGAAAATCATGGGTTTTCGGTGCCCCAAACATCCTGGTGTTTGAGGGTTTCTTTTTTTATTTTATAAGGGGCTTACCTATAACAAGACATTTTACCCGTCTGGATACTTATTTTTGTTATAAATTTCCAGATTTTAAGCTGCAAGACAACAGAAGATCTTTTTTAGTTTGACATTAATTTAATGAAATAGAGTTTATGGCTTTATATCCTCCCTCTTTGGGTATGGGCACATATTTATGGATAAGGGGGATGTAATAGATAAATTCATGGGTTAATATGACTTTATAATTGGATATTTCATGATCCACTAACCATATTATTATTTAATTATATTTAGATATTAGTATATTATTTATTTTTTAAAATCCCTCACTTAAAAAGGGGACTTTTTTATAGTCGTGTGCATAAATAATTAAACTTATGATTCTCAGAAATCATTCTGAGAGTTTTCATTTAACTAATCGTCTAAAAACTTTTGCACTTAACTATAATCTGTTAATAAAGACTTCTATTTTTATCATTTAGTAAGTTTTATATATGAAATTAGTGCAGAAAAATATGTGGCTGGGCACTGTATAATTTTCTAGTGATATTTTAATTTTTTGGCTTTGTTATATTTGTTTTTTAGTAATGTTGGTTGAATTTTGTGGTCAGTTCTTAGTTTCTCTTGTTTTTAAGGGTGATTTTTTTATGAATAGCTTTGTCGAATGAATCTATTTCATCTATTAGGGTGTTAAATATTTGTAATGAGTTAAAGTAGGGTCGTTTCAGGTTTTGTTTCTGCCGTTGGCGTTCCTTCTTTTTTTCGTGCAGAAATTTCTTAAAGGTTTTCATCTCCTTTTTTAACCATTCCTTGTACTCTTCACCACTTTTTTCTTTTATCACCCGTTCTTCTTCTTCGGCCTTATCTTTTAAGATTTCAATTTCCGCGTCACGGTTATAGAAGATGTTTAATAGCCAGTATTTTGTTAGTTCCTGTTTGAAGGTGGTTTTTTTGGGGAAGTCGTTGACTATGCGCTTGTTCAGGTGCAGGAGGCAAAGTTGATGAATCAGGTTATCGCCGAAAAATTCCTGTAAAACATCAGGATAACTGGGATAAAGGTCCGTAGCCACAAAAGTCCTTTTATCATGGTTTAAATACTTGACAAGGAAAACTTTGATGGTTTCAGGATCCTTTTTATCAAAAAGCTCATCAGCAATCGGTCGACCAGTAACTCCTATCCAGGAGTGTTAGGCGGTATTTCTGCGTTCGACCCCGTTTAGGATACTGTTCACCATAACGAATAATA
>Ga0209105_100385_pt1 | contig 14876 bp, 15 predicted proteins | sample SedPBSmetaG_FD_184158 | JGI IMG/M metagenome (GOLD analysis project Ga0209105, IMG submission 184158) | Freshwater sediment bacterial and archeal communities from Indian Creek, Illinois, USA to study Microbial Dark Matter (Phase II) -... | ecosystem: Environmental > Aquatic > Freshwater > Creek >...
GAATCAGTGAGATTAGGTGTTGAATCGAATGGATAGGATATTTGTTTTCCATTTCTAGCAATACTGCTTAGGGCTTCCCAACAAAAAAAATATTTTAAAAGTGAATTTCGTAGTATACATGAGAATTAATCTCATGTATACTACTTGTTGTTTAAGGGCTTAATTGTGATGGCGACTCTGATATTAGCAGCTGTTCAGGAACAAGTCGAGAATTTGGAGTATTTACTTGCGGGTAGACAGGACAATGCTGCAAAGATAATAAGCGAATGAGGGAGAACAAATGATTCGTATTGAAAATCTTACAAAAACATATGGAGTGGGAAGAACCGAGATAAGAGCCTTGAATGAGATTGATTTTAATCTCGGGAAAGGGGAGTTTGTCGCGATACAAGGACCTTCAGGGTGCGGAAAATCAACACTATTGAATATGATAGGCTGTCTTGAGAAGCCGACCGACGGGAGAGTTCTCATTGACGGAGTTGATATAGCACAACTAAAAGATATAGAGCTAGCAAAGATTCGAAGAGAAAATATCGGTTTTATATTTCAACGATATAATTTGATACCAACTTTAAATGCGATTGAAAATGTAATGTTTCCGATGCTTTTTGCTGGAAAAGAGGATAAGAAAGCGAATGAAAGAGCGGCGATGCTGCTTGAAATGTTGGGAATGAAAGACAGAATGAAGCATAAGCCTTCCGAGTTAAGTGGCGGAGAACAGTAAAGGGTCGCCATTGCGAGAGCTTTAAGCAACGAGCCTTTACTGATTATTGGTGATGAACCGACCGGAAATCTTGACAGCAAGGCGGGAAGCGCCGTGATGCAGATTTTAACTGACCTTAATAAAGAGGGACAGACGGTAGTCGTGGTTACTCACGACCCCGCCGTTGCGGGAATAACGCATAGGGTTATGCAGATGAAGGACGGACGATTTATCGATAGTCAATCAAATGAGGGGGATAAGAATGAACAGAATAAATAAATTAAAATTCGCTTACAAGAATCTTAAAGAGCACAAGTTGCGCTCGGCTTTAACCCTTCTAAGTATAGCAGTAAGCATTGCCGCCATTGTTTCGCTCATAATAATCGGTCAAAGCATGGAGCAAGCCGTAGGCAGAAGGCTTCAGGGAACGGTCGATGTTATAAGAGTATTTCCCGGACATGTTATTCCCGGCAGAGACTTTGTCCCGTATGGATCTTTTACTGAAGAGGATGGAAGGGCAATAAAGGAAATTCCCGGTGTGGAAGCGGCCTCAAGCTGGATGATTGAGATTGCTGAAGCCGGATATGGCGGGAAAGTTGCGCCGATTGAGTTGATGGGAGGAGATGCGGCTGACATCAGAGGATTTTTGGGAGGCGTTGTTGAGCTTGAAGAAGGAAGACTGATAGAGGAAGGTGCCGACAGAGAAGTTATACTCAGCACCTCAACTCTTGAGCATTTAAACCGCTGGCTTGAATCGGACATGAAAGTCAATGATATTTTGACGATAAACGGTGTCGATTTTACCATAGTCGGCGTAATGGCCTACGACATAGCGGGAATTGAGGTAAGTCACAGGGTTATGCTTTCTAAAGAAGCCGCTAAAGAGATCACACAGTCTGAAGATGTGATGCTTATGCTTGTTCGCGTTGATGACTTAACTCGTGTCGATGAAATCAAAGAACAAATCGAGCAAACTCTGGATGAAAGAAATGGTGTCAGCGGTTTGACAACCGCTGTAGCGGCTGAAAGCGTTTTGGATCAAGTAGGTATGGTGTTTCTCATAATTCAGGGAGTGGTTGTAAGTATTGCCTTTATAGCGCTTATTGTCGGAGGCATAGGCATTATAAATATTATGTTAATGTCAGTTGCGGAAAGAACCCGTGAGATAGGGATTATGAAAGCTATAGGAGCGGCAAGTAAAGATGTGCTGTCGCTTTTTCTTATGGAAGCTGTCGCTATAAGCCTGACGGGGGGAATATTAGGAGTTTTGGTGGGTGTGGGAGTAAGTGCAATTGTAAGCGCTTTTGTTTCCGGTTTTATCATTGCTGATATGCCGCTTGTCATAAGCCCTTGGGTATTAGTCTCAGGACTGGTCATAGCGCTTTTGACCGGAATAATAAGCGGTATTTATCCGGCGAGACGAGCGGCTGCTATGAGACCGATTGAGGCTTTAAGGTATGAGTAGCTTATATCGACTAAACCTTGATAGATGGAAACCTGACTTTGCTTACCATTAAGACTGATAAAACGACAACAAGCACAGGGAATACCCATTCGGGAACTGTGTGACAACATAATCTGACGGTTGCTATTGTTGCGCCTGCGATTGGGATTGGCAAGCCTGTAAAGTGTGAGGCATGGCTCTTTACATTGAACCTTGCCAATCGAAACGCACCGCACATTATATATGTCAACGCAAAGACAAGACCAATCAAACCCAAATCTTTAAGACAAGCTGAATAGACGAGGATAGCCGGGGCTACCCCGAATGACACCAAATCCGAGAGCGAGTCAAGTTCTTTTCCGAAGTGTGAAACTGCGTTCAGCTTGCATGCTAATTTCCCGTCAACGCAATCGAAGAGGGAACTGACAAGGATTAGAGCTGCAGATAAATGATGCTCACCGTTATAGGTGCTTATTATAGATAAAACTCCGCATAGCAGATTGAGGAATGTTAGTATATTTGGTATCTGTTTACAGCTCATTTTCGTATCCGATCTCATTTTGTTCTTTAAATTGCCTGGATAGGATTTTTATTTTTCGGATATTGCCGGTTAGTTTATAAAGGCCTAAGTAGAGTGTGCTTATGAAAAACACAAACCAAAAAGTAACAAAGCGGAGAATTAATGCTGATGTAATTCCCAGCTCAACGTCAAAACCCATGGAAGTGAACATAAAAGCGTACGCGGCCTCAAAAGAACCTAATCCGCCCGGAAAAAGGGGTATCATCGCAATCATATACGAGAACAGCGTCACCACTGTAATTTGAGCGAAACTAATATCTATACCCAAGCTCTGTGCTACAATGTATGCTTTTACAGCATAAAGAAGCCATATAACATAAGCTTGAATAATCAAAAATATGAACAATCGGGTATCCTTGAGTAAGTTAAAAAAGGTCAGTCGGAGCGACGCGAGAAACGACTGTGCTTTGGCTTTATAATGCTCTGGGATAAGAGGAAGAACTTTAAAAAAATTAATTGCTTTATTATTTGAAGCAAAAAAAGTTATCAGCATGATTAAGAGGAATGTAAGTAAGACCAGATTTGCTGCGAAAAAAGTCTTGTCGGCTGTTCTGTTTAGGTAAAAGACCAGAAAGAATATCAGCCCGATTATGTTAAGTGAAATAAAAGAGAAAAAGCTTATGGCTTTCTGGAGTATGACCATGGCGGAAGACGAAGTTAGCGAAAGACCGACATGCGATTTCAGAAGATAAATTCTTGTCAGCTCAGATCCCGGTTTTCAAAGCGGGGGTGATACTTTCTACAAATGTTCCCATCATGTTAATATAAAGGAGCTTACGCCAAGAAATCAATTTTCCGTTTGAAAGAGAAACTAGCCGCCATTGCCAATTAATCAGAAAAATCGTCACAAGTTGAAGTAAAACTAAAGGAATTAGAAGCTTAACGTTGATGTTTGATAGTAAGACCCATATTTCCCCCAAATCCGTAAACAAAAAGAGAGCTATAATGGCTGATAACGCGATAAAATATAAAAACAACTTTTTATAATTAATCATATTTAGTATCTGCTTAATACCATTGTCGGGTATAATGAAAGCCCTTCAATCTTCGAGGCGTTCCAATCCGGTTGAAGAATCGCTTTTTTCCCCGATAAACCACCTCGGATAAGAATTTGAGCGTTCGGGGCGGCGCAATTTTGTAAGTGCCTTATGACCTTTTCACGCGGTGTGACCTGCAATGCCACATGAACCGTTGAAAATCCGCGAAGATCAAAGGTCTCTCCATCCGATTGAATAAAAGTGATGGCCGGGTGCACATTAAGCTTTCTGAGAAACAGGTTTCCTGTCACTACAGCGTCTAAGTCGTTATCAATGACGGTAATATGCGCGCCTGTTAATTTATGTATGTAAACTGCGGTTAGTGGGCACGGACCGCCTCCTATGCACAGCACCTTGTCGCTGCATCTTATGCAGGCAGCTTCAATTTCTTTGCAAACTCTTTTTTTGTAATAGATGGAGAGAATCTTAAAAAACAAAGGCAAGCACAATGCCAATTTTTCAAACAAGATTGTTATGCTTGACCATGTTTTCATAATATAATATTCACCCTCTATAACAGAAACATAACAAAGTTTCCGATTTGATTTATCAACCCTGCGAAAAATAAAGCGAATATTATTGTGAAAACGCTTATAGCAGCCGCGACCTTCACGCCGAATTCCTTTATTAAGACACCCAGAACAGCCAGGCAAGGTATGTAGAACAAAGAGACCACCGAGCCTACGAGAAGCTGCATGGTGGACAAATTCATCTCCAACAAAGGTAAAACAGCAAGCTCACGCCGTATGACTCCAAGTATTAACGAGAGACTGGCTTCCGGCGGTAATCCCAGCCAATTAACGACAACAGGCTCTAAAAGCCGGCTGAAATTGATCAAAAGACCTGTTTCGGCAACTAGTGAGGCGACAGCGATTCCGATAAGCATAGGTATTCCTGCTTCAATCAAAAAATGCTTAACTCGAATCCATATTTTTTTAAAAATCGCACTGGGATTCGGCATCAAAAGATTAGGAACCTCTATTAGAATCGTGCTGCTCTGACCGGGTATAGCGCGTTTCAAAACAATTCCGCCAAAGAAAATCACGCAAATAGCTATGAAGTATACCAATAAAAGCACCAAAACGGAGCGGTCTCCAAGCAATGCGATAAATGCGCCGGTTTGTGAGATGCATGGAACCGCAAGGGAAATCAAAACTGAAACTATAAGACGTTGTTTGTAGGTCGTTGCGGTGCGGGTTCCCAATATCGCGGGTATAGCGCAACCGTATCCAAGCATAAGAGGTATAAGGTCGCTCCCCTGAACCCCAAGGCGTCTCATGATTCCGTCGCCCAAAACGCCTAGTCGCGGCAGATACCCTGTGTCCTCAAGAAAAGACAAAACAATGTAAAATAACAAAACATAGGGCAAAATCAAAGCGAAAGGCCATTCGATTCCCTTTATCAACAATCCGTAATCACCGATCAAAATATTACGTAAAATTCCTTCAGAGACCAAAGAAGACACGATACCGGAAACAAACGGAGCATAAATTTCGTTTATCAGCGGAAGCAAAATGGCTGCTCTTAGAACTCTTCCACCGCCTGCGATTATTCCTAAAGAGATTAAAACGACTAAAATCGCCACAAAAATACCCGGGATTGGCATTATCATACTGTCGCCAAGCCGTTCCCAAAATGTTGAGTGTCGATGCTCAAGCTTTTGCACCATCGAAGTGATACGTCCGACTTCCTTCCAGCGGTCTTCAGAGGAAAAGCCTTGCTGTGGCTCAATTGAGCTGACTTGACCGATGCCGGCAAAAGTCTTTTTTAGAAGTTCGGATAATCCTATGTTTCTAACCGCAACAGTCGGTATTACAGGATACCCAAGTATATTTTGCAAAACCAAAGCATCAATCTTAATACCTTTTTGCTCAGCCACATCCATCATGTTAAGCGCAAATACAATGGGGATCCGGTATTTTTTAAGTTGCAGTGCAAAATTTAGGTTTCTTTCAAGATTTGTCGCGTCAAGAACGCATATTAAGGCATCAGCTCCCGTGCTTAAAAGATTCGTGGCTACTTCCTCCGCTTTCGAAGCGGCTTCAAGTGAATATATTCCCGGAACATCCGTTAATAATGCCTGTTTGCCTTGCAGTTTGATTTTTCCTGAAGAATATGTAACTGTTGTGCCCGGAAAGTTAGACGCTATTACCTCATGTCCGGTCAATTTGGAAAATATGACGCTTTTTCCGACATTAGGGTTGCCTATAAGTAAGATCTTAGGGATATCGCCGGTTTCAGGCGGAGTTTTTGCTTCATTATGGCAGTGCAAACCTAAACCACCTCTTTAACAGTGATTTGTTTGGCATACTCGCTGGAGATAGCGATATCACGCTGTCCGACCCTTACAACAACAGGACCTCCTAAAGGCTGCCTTACAAGAACCCGCACATTTACTCCTTTGCGAATGCCCAACGCTTCAAGGATTTTTTGGGTGGGAACCGATTCTATAATGCAATTGGTTGCTTTCTTAATTTTGTATAATGACATGTGTAAGTTACCCTTTCATCAAGGTTAATGAATATTATTATCAATTATACGATAGCATTATGATTGTGTCAACTTAATAATCTTATAGCACAACATATGAATTTCTTGAGGAGATTAGCAGTATTTAAAAATATTACCAAAAAAATTAAAAAGACAATTGACAATGATTATCAATAATGATACACTCACTGCGGATGGTTTTTTTTCAAAGATAAACGATAATGATTTACAGTATCGAAATGCATAAACGGGGGTGATGTTTTCTTATTTAGATTGCATCAAAAGCAAGGGAGGGGATATGCAGACAATCTAATGATTTGACAATGCTTCTATGGAGTGTGTTCAGATGTTTATACGTCTGACTATACAAATTAATTTAAGAGAGGATATGATACCAATGGGAAAAAATACAGGTAAAAAAATAGTTGCAATATTGTCAGTATTACTGATACTGATGTCTATTCCGATTTATGTAAGCGCAACAACTGCGCAAACTAGAGTTAATTTTGACGGCAGACCACTCACATTTGATGTTTCACCCCGCACAATAAACGGCAGAATCTTTGTTCAATATAGACCCGTTGCCGAGGCTTCAGGAGCGAGTATAAATTGGGATCCCGCAAACGGCAGGATAACTGTAAGGGCGGGCGAAGCTTCCGTCGTCATGACAGTCGGCTTAACCTCTGCCGTAGTCAACGGCAGAAGAGTGAATATTGAGGCGACTCCGGTTATCTTAAACGGTCACACAATGGTACCGCTGCGTTTTGTCGCCGAATCGCTGGGATATGAATTGAACTGGGTTAACGGTATAGCAAACATCAACCGAAGGACTTTCGTTCTGAACGAGCGTGAAGGAACAAGGCTTATTTTTGACAGAGCGCCTCGCAGAATAATATCTTTGTCGGTGTGCACGACATCTATTCTTCACGGTCTGGGAATAACGCCGGTAGGTATGAATACAACCGGTGCCCCTTTGCCTGCCGAACTTGGAAATGTCCCGGAGGTCGGCATGCATAATAATCCCAATATAGAAAAAATACTAACCATAGCTCCCGATCTGGTCATCGCACCTACCAGAACCAGAGTAACCTTAACACCGATTTTTACGCGTCACAATATAAGAGCCATGTTCCTTGACAGCATGACGCTTCAGGAGACTATGGACAATGTAAGAATGTTTGGCAGAGCATTCGATAGAGAGGAACGCGCCAATCAGATAATTGATGATATAGAAGCAAGGCGCGACAGTGTTCTCGCTAAGATAAGAGGGCAGCAGCCTATAAGATATATGGCTATGCTAGGGCATTCGGGCGGGTTTGCATTCATGACAGCCGATTCACTCGTCGGTGGTTTGATAGGTCTGCTTGGCGGCATAAACGTGACGGATGAGATAAGAATCGCGGAAGGCATAACGGGCACAATACCTTTTAGCGTAGAGAGAGCGGTGGCGATCAATCCTGAGGTCATTCTAAAAGTCGCTCATGCGGGTACCCGTGCGGAAGCCGAAAAGTCTTTATTGGATGAATTCCGCAACAATCCAGTATGGAGAAATACTAGCGCAGTCAGAAATAACCGAGTGCATATGCTTGACAGTACGCTTATCACTCATATGTCGCTTGGTCTATCGATAATCGACGCATTTGAGCATGTTGCCGATGTTTTATATCCGCAGGCGGGAATCAGATGAAAATGGCAAAAGCGTTCAGTATTGGGTCAACAGACAAAAAACATATACGTGTGATTATGTTTCCGCTTATTTTGGGTGTTCTATCGTTTCTTTTTCTCTTGTCCATAAGGTTCGGCAGTGTTCAATATACTACCGGTCAGATCCTTGGAGTGATCTTTGGGTACGGAGAGTTTGATGAAACTCTCCGTACCATCATAATGGACATTCGCTTGCCAAGGACGCTTGTCGCCATGATTGTAGGAGCGAATCTTGCCGTTTCCGGCGCTCTTCTTCAGTCGGTAATGCGCAACGAGCTCGCCGACCCGGGACTTACCGGTATTTCGACCGGTGCAAGCCTTGCGGCGTTAACCATTATGCTGGTGTTCCCTGCCTATGGAAGTCTTGTACCCCTCGTCGCTTTTGTGGGCGCCTCCCTGTCATTTTTGCTTGTATATCTGCTTGCATGGCAAAATGGAATCGACCCCATAAGGATAGTGCTTGCGGGCGTTGCTGTGAATGCTGTCTTAGGCGGAGGTTCATCTCTTCTTTCGATGCTTTTCAGTGACAGACTTCAAGGTGTTCAGATGTGGCTTAACGGCAGTATGTCAGGAAGAAGCTGGCATCATATTGAGGTGCTTGCCCCGTACTCAGCATTAGGGTTAGTATCAGCTCTTTTATGCATAAAGTCGGCCAATCTACTGCAGCTAGGTGATGATATGGCGAAAAACTTAGGTTTAAAGGTCAATTTAGCTCGTGTGATGCTTTCGGCAATCGCTGCATTCACTGCGGCGGTATCGGTTTCAACCGTCGGGCTTATAGGTTTTGTCGGGCTTATAGTGCCGCATATTTCAAGGCTGGTTGTTGGTTCCGATTATAGACTTTTGCTACCTTTTTCAGCGATTTTAGGGTCGACTCTTTTGCTCGGGGCTGATACGGCGGCCAGAACTCTTTTCAGTCCAGTGGAACTGCCGGTGGGTATTCTGATGGCTGTTGTAGGCGGACCGTTTTTCTTGTGGTTATTAAGAAGAAAAGGGAGGTACAAGGTATGATTTGCGGTTGCAGACTAAAAGCAGGTTATGACGGAAGAATAGTATTAAACGATCTTGACATCACAATCGAAAAAGGAGAGATTGTTACGCTCATCGGTCCTAATGGGTCCGGAAAATCGACAGTACTAAAAACGATTTCTAGACTTTTAGATTGTGTATCCGGTAATGTCTTCCTGGAGGGGAAGGATATTCATAAACTTAAGACGCGTGAAGTGGCGAAGAAGCTTGCGGTTCTGCCTCAAACACAGCATATGCCGCCTGACTTTACGGTGAAAGAGCTGGTAGCTCACGGACGGATACCTCATCATAAGTGGTTTGAGGTCATAGGAGATGACGACAACCAGATTATAAACTGGGCTATAAAATCGGCAAGACTTGAGCATCTTGCCGACAGGCCGGTAGTTACGCTGTCGGGCGGAGAACGGCAAAGGGCATGGATAGCGTTAGCGCTTGCACAAAAGCCTGAAGTACTTTTGTTGGACGAACCGACTACTTTTCTTGATATCTGTCATCAGCTTGAGGTTATGGAGTTGGTTAAGCACTTGAATAAAGAGTTAGGAATAACGATTATAATGGTTTTGCACGACCTCAACCAAGCTATCAGGCACAGCCATAAAATATTCGTGATAAAGAACGGTCGGGTTGTAGCAAGCGGCTGTCCCTGCAAAGTTGTCGATAGCAGGCTTCTTAAGGATGTCTATGGGATTGATGCGGATATAATGACGAACACAATTTTAGGATGCCCTGTTGTGTTGCCGATTGGTCTGTGTGGAGGAATTACCTGAGAAAGCTGCTTCGGGATATCTGTGTTCCCGATGCAATGCAAAAAGAATTTCAATTAAACAAAAAGAATCAGAGGGGTTAAAGATATGAGAAAAATTGCATTTTATGGCAAAGGAGGGATTGGAAAGTCGACAACAGTATCCAATTTATCTGCCGCACTGTCGCTTATGGATTTGAAGGTTATGCAGATAGGCTGCGATCCGAAGGCTGATTCCACTAAAAACCTTTTAGGCGGTAAAAATATTCCGACTGTACTTGACAGCATAAGAGCCAAAAAAGATGCTTTAAAGCTAAATGATATAGTCTATGAAGGCTTCAACGGGATTTATTGCGTTGAGTCAGGTGGACCTTCGCCGGGAGTTGGTTGTGCTGGGCGTGGGATTATCAGTGCTTTTGAAAAGCTGAATGAGCTTAACGCTTTCGAAATTCTAAAGCCTGACGTTGTATTATACGATGTTCTGGGAGATGTGGTTTGCGGAGGATTCGCAATGCCTATAAGGGACGGCTATGCAAAGGAAGTATACATTGTAACTTCAGGTGAGATGATGTCCCTTTATGCCGCCACAAACATTTCTTGGGCAATAACGAGGCTTTCTTCTATAGGTTACGCAAAGCTGGCAGGACTAATACTTAACGCAAAGGGCATAGCTGATGAGCGGGAACTGGTAGAAAAAGCTGCGCTAGAATTGAAGACGCAAGTGGTTCAATATATACCAAGAGATAACTGCGTTCAACAGGCCGAGAACACAGGCAGGACAGTTATAGAAGCGTTTGGGTTAAAGGGTTTGGGGAATATATATACGGAACTTGCAACAAACATAATCGAGTTAAGGGAATTTAAAAAGGCAAACTAAAATTTTATCAAAAGAAAGGGGTAGCTTATAGTGAATAAGAGAATGTTGCGGAAGGTTACTGTGCTTTTGTTGGTTATAGCCGTACTTATGCCGCTTTTGAACACATCTGCAGCCCGGTCGGATATCAGGGTGGTGTTTGAGGGAAGAAACGTGATGTTTGATGTAGAACCTCAGATTATTGACGGAAGAACTTTTGTGCAGTACAGACCGATAGCGCAGGCTGCAAACTTCGAAGTCAACTGGAATGCCCAAAGCAGAATTATAACTGCTAAAACTGGGAATTCAACGGTAGCTATGACCGTTAATTCTTCTACGGCGACAGTTAATGGCAGAAGAGTTACAATGGCTGCGCCGGCTAGAATAATAAACGGACACACAATGGTACCTTTGAGATTTGTCGGTGAATCGCTGGGTCACGAAGTTATATGGAATGATGCAAACAGAAGCATTACTATTAATAGACGTATATTCGTTTTACGCGAGGCTGACGGGACAAGGCTCGTATTTGACAAAGCACCGCAGAGGATAATCGCACTTTCAAGGAGCGTCATAACCATATTACATGCGCTGAGCATGACACCGGTTGGCATTCATGATACAAGTCTTCCATTGCCTGACGGTCTTGAGAACGTTACGAGAGTGGGACTTCCGCACAACCCGAGCATTGAGAGAATAGTGGCATTGTCGCCTGATCTTGTTATAGCTTCAACAAGATTAAAAGCAACGGTAGCACCTGTGTTTACACAACACAATATAAGAGCGTTGTTTTTAGATACATTTAAATACGACGATACAATAAACTCTATAAGGATGTTTGGAGAGGCTTTCGACAGGTCGGCGGAAGCTAATAGGATCATTTCTGATATAGAAGAAAGGCGTGACAGAGTTGTTGCCGAAATCAGAGGAAAAAGACCTCCGAGAGTATTAATATTATTTGGTACGGCGCAGGCTTTCATGTATGCGACCGAAGACTCCTATGTAGGAGATCTCGTAAGGATACTTAACGGGGTTAATGTGATTGAAGAGACCAACATACCTGAAACCATGAGGGGTTTTGTGCCGTTTAGCGTAGAACAGGCGGTCGCACTGAATCCGGAAGTTATTCTTAGGATTTCACACGGGAATCCTGCGGAAACCTTAAGGCTGCTGCAGGCGGAATTTACAAACAATCCAATATGGCAGAATGTGAATGCCGTAAAGAACAATAGAGTGTATGATTTAGACAGCAATCTATTTGACCCCAATCCCGGTGTTTCGATAATAGACGCTTTGGAAGATCTTGCGGAAATTCTTTATCCATAAGAAGCAGTTAGATAATAGAGGAGGAACACTGGCAGCAAATTCATGTTATGGATTATCATGTGGGCGGCAACTAAACGTGTTTAACAGAAAGTTGACTTAGTTGAAAAGTACTTAATCTATTTGAGGTCTGCTGTATTCTAGGTTTGGTGCCGGTAAACTTATAAAGGGGTGTTTTTTTGAACAACGGTTTGAACGATTTAAAAAGGCTTTCGCAAGTAAAAAATAAAAAGGATATAAAGAAACTTTCATACGCACAATTTCCGGGAACGCACTGTCCTTTGTTTGGCGTTGCATTAACAGCTTTGCTTGTGGAAGATATGAAGGTGCTTGTGGTCGGGACTGAGGAATGTACATATTATACAAAGATGTTTGCTATAGGCAGAGAAAAGGCGGGCGAAGCTACCGATAATATTTTGTCCCTTGTCATAGAACAGGACGAGGTGGTTTTCGGAGCAACCGATGCGCTTCGGGAAGCTTTGATTCGCATTGATCGCGAATACAAACCGAAGGCAATACTGGTTGTCACAACCTGTATCCCTGAAATCACTGGAGAGGACTATAATGCTGTTATTCAGTCAATGCAACCCATAATAAACGCAAAACTTATGTGTGTTAAAACTGAGCATTTTAGATGCAGCAATCACTTGCCCGGGATAGAAAGAACACTTGAAGCGTTTGCCGATGTAATGGAAGTGCGGCGAGTTAAGCATAACACTGTAAATATTTTAGAACACAGACATAAAGGCATAGAAAAAACAGAGCTATTTTCCATACTGAAAGGTGAAAATGTTGAGATAAATTTGTCAATTCCCTCGAAATGCACAGTTGAGTTGTTAAAAGAGGCAGCAAGCGCACAGTTAAATATTGTTACCGACCCGTCGGCTTTGTCATTGGCAGAGAAAATGAAGGAGCGTTTTGGAACGGATTATGTTTATTTGGGTAAGCATGGTTCTCTGCGAAGAATAAGATTGGCTTACGAACAACTGTCGGAGAAGATGGGGCTTAGAATCGAAGGTAAAGTTGAAGAGATCAGCAAAAGAGCGCAGATGGTCTTGCTAAAATGCGAGGAGCAGCTTTCGGGAAAAAGTTTTATATACGGGAATACTCCGTTTCCTGCGTTTGAAGCCTGCTCTCTTTTCTGCAGCATTGGAATGAATCCGATCATTATTCAGACTAATGATGTATCAGACAGTGATTTGCCCTGTATTGAAGAAATAATGAGCACAGGAAATGATCCTTTGATCACTGAGGTTGCTAATATTGCTCCTTTGAGAAAACTATACAGCTCATTGACGCCTGATTTTTATATAGGCCACGAATATCCTCATTTATTGGCAAAACATGGTATAGCCCATGCTATTCTTGATCCTGTAGCCGGGAGAATTGGGTTTGAATTGATTGAGATGACTGCGGGGCTGCTGGTTCAGGCACTTGAGAGAACAAAAGGGTCAAACGGAAAAGAGCTAAAGCATGCCGCTTTTTAGATATTTGCCGACACCGTCTGAAAGGATGGGAGTTTTATGGACTCTTTCATCGATTAAGGACGCATATGTCATCGAGTATGGACCGGCAGGAACTACTCATTATGGAATTGAATCATACTCAAGAATGAATTCGTCACTTTTGGCATCAATTTACACGACTCATATGGAAGAGGATGATATCGTGATGGGTGATACCGAAAGGTTGGAGAGGGTAATCACTGAAATTGATTATCAGCACAAACCAAAGTACATTTTTGTTGTCGCCTCATCGGTTTCCTCGATTATCGGCGCTGATGTGAAGGCGATTTGCTATGGCTTAAAATCAGATATAAATGCGCATCTGATTACATTTACAGGAGGGGGGTTTAAAGGTAGCTATAATTTGGGATGCAGGGATGTTTTGACATGTCTTGCGGATAATGTGATTGGACAGCCGAGCGAATCTGACAGCAAATTATATAACATAATAGGCAGTAATATCGACTGCTATAATTTTGAATCAGATATGAAAGAAATTGAGAATTTGATGTTTAACTGCTTTGGGATGAGATTAAACACGTCTTTTACCGCAAATTCGTCTTTAGATAGGATAGCTTCTGCTTCAAACGCAGGTTTGAATATTGTGCTGCGTGCTGAAGGGCTGGAATGTGCTGAAATAATGAATAAGAGACATAACATTCCATTTTGTTATGGTTTGCCTTACGGATACGATGGCACTTACCAGTGGCTTCAGAACATAAAAGATATAACCGGAATCAGTTGCGATAAGACATTCTTGCATAAACAAAGCGAAAGGCAGAAGGATCATATACTCGAACTTAAATATTTACAGAGAGGAAGAAAGCCTATTAATGCCGTGATTTCAGGTAATTTTGATCCCGCCTTTGGTATCGCACAGTTTTTAAAGAATGAGCTTGATATAACAAGCGAAGCTGTATTTATAAATCATGACAACAATTTAGAACACTTTGCAAAGGGTCTTGAAGCTTCCTCTGGAGTAATGTTGTTTAACGCAGGCGAAGATAAAAAAAAGAACATAGTTGACGAAACACAGCCTGAGGTGATAATCGGCGATTCGTTTCTGATTCAAATATCGCCTTCTGATGTGGCAAAGATTCTTTTTTCAAACCCTAATACTCAAAAGAGACTTCTCTGCTCCCATATGCCTTTTGTAGGGTTTAAAGGAGCCGACTATATATTGGAAAGGATAATAAATACCTTGTAAAGTGAATTTGCAATACTTGATATTACATAAATCAATGATATATGAAACGCTAAGCGTTAACATAATCGATTAGCGGTTTCAATCCCTTCATTTTTAGCATTCCTTAATTATACAGCCCTATTTAGACATAAATCTGATAGGGCTGCTTTTTTTGTTCTGAAACCTCATGTGGGCAGAACTGTCCCATCGATAGAACCGTCCCCAATATTAGGGCTTGATCGATAGAAAGTGATAATATATAATAACAAATAACAATAAA
>Ga0209105_100389_pt1 | contig 14788 bp, 19 predicted proteins | sample SedPBSmetaG_FD_184158 | JGI IMG/M metagenome (GOLD analysis project Ga0209105, IMG submission 184158) | Freshwater sediment bacterial and archeal communities from Indian Creek, Illinois, USA to study Microbial Dark Matter (Phase II) -... | ecosystem: Environmental > Aquatic > Freshwater > Creek >...
AGGTTAATGAAGATTAAAAGAGGAGTAATGTCGCGAATAAACACATAGAATAGAAATCCTAAATCAGAAAAAACTTTTTGACATTTAACCCTCAAGTTTTTGACAGCGCCAAAAATATGCATATATAAAAATATAAATATAATTACTAAGGTTTTAAAGGGATTAAAATGGAAAAATTATGGGTTAAAAGATTTGTAGCATTATTAATAGATTTTTTTATTATAACACTTATAATATGGATTACAGGTGCCTTAATTTATCCTCTAATTGCAATAATGGGTATTTTTTATATTTTAAATTACTGGCTTGTTTTAGTGGTGTTGATAATAATAGGATATTTCACATATTTTGAGGGTAAAAATGGTGCAACTGCAGGTAAAAACATTTTAAAAATTAAAGTTATTGCAGATGAAGGTCATATGAATTATAAAAAAGCGTTAATAAGGAATTTTATCTAAAATCTTATGGATTCCACTGATTTTAGATGTTTTAATTGGTTTAATAGCTGGAAATTCTAAATTAAGGTATCTGGATAAAATTGCGGGTACAGACGTGGTTAGGGTAAGTGATAAAGTGTCTGAAAGTTCATAGAGCTGGAAAAAACTGAATTTAATCCATTATCTGCAGGTTTAATTACTCATGCACACGACTGAAATGTGTGGTATAAATGACAAATGTTAATCAAAGAATCCTTAAATTAAATGATTTTTCAGAATTTTCAAGTATCCTCATTATTATAATTGGATTTACAGTATTTACAGGCTGGATATTTGGTATTGCAATTTTCCTCTCGAAACCCAGAAAAAATTGTGGAAATCCTTGAAAGTGCTGAAAGGCTGAAAGAATGCAGACTTGATGCTGTGATTTCAATGCCTTCAGGAGTTTTCAAGCCGTATGCATGAGTTTCCACAGGGATTTTGTTCTTTACCAAAGGCGAACCAACAGAAAAAGTCTGGTTCTACGATATGGAATATGATGGTTAATAGATGATAAAAGGAATTTTATTGATAGAAATGGTGATATTCCAGATATAATCCAGAAATTTCAGAAGAGAGATTCAGAAGAGTTTAAAGATAGGAAAGCTAAATGTTTCTTTTTCCATTTGACGAAATAAAAGAAAATGATTACGGTTTGAGTATTTCAAATTATAAAGAGATTGAATACGAAGAAGTTGAGTATGAAGAGCTAGAAATAATAAAGAAGAAATTCAGGAGAATATTCCGTACCTATCAAAGGCAGGAGTTAAAATCCATATTGGAAAGGGAGCATTAAGTGAAGATACAGTTAAGGCGCTTCAAAAAGAAAATTCTATTTTTGTAGTGACTCCACCGGCAGCAGCACTTCTTACAAGCAAGGTTAAGTCAAAAAAAGTTGCAGCATTCGCTGAAGAAGGAATGGAGGCAATTTTTGAGCTTGAAGTTGATGGGATTCCTGGGGTTGTTGCTGTGGCTCATGGAAAGTCTTTATATTAGATTTAAGCTTTGAGAGATTTTTTGATCAAGAGCTAATAGCATCTTTCTAAAATAACATTTATTAAATTAATAGTCTCTTACAATGTATTTTTATAATCTGAAGATTTAAGTCGTTTAAAAAGTGTTTTTACAAATTCTTTTAGCTCTAATTCGTTATTATCAGTAACTTCCACCAAAATTTTTTCATGAGGCTTAAAAGCTAATTCATATGATTTATTTATGATTATAACTGTAGGGTACTATCTAAAATTATAGTGATTTTATTGTTTTCCCTCAAAATCTTCGATTTTTGAATGCTCTCAATCTTTTTTTAATTGAAAAATAGTTTCAGACTATTTATAAAACTTTAAACTCTCGAAAATCATAGCTTTCAAAATTCAAAGAATTTTGATAGCTTAAAGTGTGTGATTGTTGATCTTTCTTTCAGTTCTTAATGCTTATCTTTGTGTTTTTTAAGCTGGTGGTGTAGATGGTTTTCCAGAGCATTGTTAGTGGCAGGTGCATTTTTCCACAAAATAAAATGCAGTGAAGTTTTCCTGGTGTTTCTCGATTTTATGAAGTCTTTTTTTGGGGAAAAATCTTTTAAAACATTAGGATAGTGTGCTATAAATGTCTTTATATGCAAGGTCTAAATATCTTAGTTAAAAATGTTTTAATTGTGTCAGTGATCCTATTTTATCGTGCAATTCCTCTGAATAGGTCACTGTGTAACCCCATACAAAAAGAGTTGATATGATATTTCTATGTCCGGCCCTGCTCAGGATAAAAACATCACCCTTTTGAAGGTTGAATAGGAGTATTATTTTAAAATTAAATCACTAATAAATCGACAATTCCTACATGATTTTAGATTGTTAGATTAAAATAGTAAGCGTTATATATAGTAATATCCAGACTTTTGTACTATAGTAATATAATAAGCTCATATATATGATTAAAATGTAAATTAGAGTTTAGAATTTCTGAAATTGCCATATTTTCCTGTCGTCTATAAATAATTCAAAAATGCAAGGGTGTGTAAATCTTGAAAAAAAAGGTTTTATTATCAGTATTTGCATTATTTTTTATATTAACAATCTGTGGATCAGTTTCAGCAGATAATAATACCACAGAGCGTGTTAGTATTTCCACCAATGGGAGTGCGTCTAATGGTTACAGTTTTGAGCCTTCTATAAGTGCTGATGGGCGTTATGTTGCTTTTTCTTCTTATGCAGATAATCTTGTAACTGGTGATAATAATTGGTTTAGTGACATTTTCGTTCGTGGTCGTCTCTTAAACATCACAGAACGAGTTAGTGTTTCCAGTACTGGGGGAGAAATAAATTTAGAAAGTGGAGAACCTTCTATAAGCGCAAATGGACGATATGTAGCTTTTGTATCAGGTATCATCAGACCAAAGAGTTGCCAGTTTCAGTGCATTTACTATTGGAGATGATGAGGTAAATGTCTTTGTCCATGACAGAATATCAAAAATCACAAGAAACGTGAGTGTCTCAAGTACAGGTGGAAATTCAAATGATGAAAGCTCTAATCCTTCAATAAGTGCTGATGGAAGCTTTGTATCCTTCAGTTCATCTGCAAGTAATTTAGTCCCTGAGGACAATAATTATTATACTGATATTTTCGTTCATAGTATGAATACAACACCATATATTTCTGCAATAATTTATCCCGAAATAGTAAAATCTGGAAATCAAATAACTGTAAGAGCTTATGATCTAAATTCAGTCAATATCACTGCACTAATTCTGGGTCAAACGTTAAATATGGAAAAACGAGCAGATGGATTTTGGTACCTTGAATATACAGTACCAAATGCTCCTGATGGAATTTATGATGTTTTATTAACTTCAACAGACAATGAAAGACATCAAAATCAAATTAACCTTAATTTTACTGTAGATAACACACCTCCTGAAATTTCAGGTAAGGTTACACCGAATGTAGTGAAATCATGGAATTCTATTTCTGTTGATGCACTTACAAGCTCAGATACAATAAGCATAACTGCTTTAATCCTTGGTGAAACATTTGAATTATACAGGCAATCAAATTGTAATTGGAACCTTTATTACATCATTCCAGAAATTTACGATGGAATTTACTCTGTTCTATTAATGGCAATTGATAAAGCAGGAAATCAAAATGCAATTTCACTTAATTTTATAGTAGACAACGGATTACCAAATGTTTCAGGCTCCCTAAATCCAGAAACAGTGAAATCATTCGATAAAATAAATATAACTGCTACTTCCGACACTGATACATCAAGTATAACCGCTCTAATCTTCAATAAAACTTATAATTTGATAAAAACAACTGATGGTATATGGAATCTGCAATATACAGTTCCATATGTCCATGACGGAAATTATTCTATTTTATTGACAGCTACAGATAATGCATGCAATCAGGGAACCTTTTCACTTAACTTTAATGTTTTAAATCCAATAGATACCATACCTCCAATTATTTCTGGAACCATCACTCATGCTCACCAATTAAATGGAGTATTTTTAGTACGTCCCTGGATCGCTATTAAAGCATTTTCTGATCCCGACACTGCAAGCGTTATAGCATCGATAATGGGCACAGATTACACGCTTAGAAGACAAGAAGATGGTTCTTGGATCAGTTCCAATTTTAGCTGGCTAAGAGAAGGAAATTACACGGCTTTATTGACAGCCAATGACGGGTCAGGAAATAAAGCCACGTATACCATTAATTTCACGGTGAAAAATATTATTTCCACCATAAATACAGCAGTGTCCCCTGCAAAATTAAGATCAGGGGACGTTCTGACCATAACAGTTAATGCCAGCCCAGAACCTCGGACTGTATCTGCTTCAACCCCATCTGGTTTTGTAAACTTTGAAAAACAAATAGATGGCTCATGGATTCTTCGATATATTGTCCCTCCAATGACAGATGGAAATAAAAAAATATGGATCGGCACCCATTATGGAATCGGCTGGACGACCCCCTATAGAACTACTATTATTGATTCCGGTACTATCGTCAGGTTTTTTGTAGATAATAGCCCACCCACAATATCTGGTTCTGCAACACCTGACCCTATAAGATCATGTGATAACATTAATATCGCTATTTCATGCACTTCACGATCCTATTTCATACCAGATGACACGGCAGAAGTTAACATTGTGGTTTTTGGTAATAGATATAGCCTTTCTAAGTCTGCAACCTGGTCGGACTGGTGGAGACATATTTCTGGTACCAATTGGAATATGAGAATTAATGTTCCTCCTCTTTCTGATGGGATTTATTCAGTATTGGTAACTGCTACCGACGAAGTGGGTAATGTAAATACAAAAACAATTTATTTCGAAGTGGATAATACACCTCCATCAATAATAGCAAATATAAGCCCAGACACTCTAAGATTCATCGATTTCTCAGGACAAAGAAGAATAAGAATCACTGCACGATCTTCTCCAGACACAAAAGCGGTTTATGCTTATTTCGAGGGATCATTCTCTTATGATCTTCACGGTCGTAGGGATTGGTTTGGAAATCCAATCTATACTAGCGGCCCCTCCCATCAACCTTTAAAGTATATAGAGAGCTACTGGACAATTGAATTTAATATTCCAAAAATAGTACGAGTTGGAACTCATAATATTAAATTGATAGCTGTCGATTATGCTGAAAATGAAGGAATATGTCATGTTTTTTACAAAGCTGTTGATTTTTTAGGTTCTATAACACCACCAAACGGACAACCGGGGGCTGTGATAGGAGGGCCCAATGGTAGTTCATCAGGTGCGGAGGGATCATCCGAAAATGACAGGAGTGATTATCAGAGAGACACATCTGGAGGTTCTTCAGGTTCAGGAGGATCCAATGCCGACTCGACTGAGGATCCACCAGGTCAAAATGAACCCTCAACACCCCCAGAACATACTGAGATTTTTTATACTGTGCTTCTATTAAGTTTGTTGCTTGCACTGATATTACTACTTATACTCATAATGGTAAAAATCGGAATTTTTGTTTGCATATTCAAAACAATCTTTTTCTCAGTGTTAATAGGGTTTAGGGGTCTTTTGGGAAAAGTCTTTATAATTTTTAGCACGCTCCTTTTCAGTTTAAATGTGTTTAAATTTATGTTACTTTTATTTGATATATTCAGTGTAGCCATCGATTTAACTTCACAGAACACTTTCAAAGCTATCACTTTTAAAATCCTTGAATTTGTGGTGGGGAAAACAAAATCCCAAGCTCTATCATGAGCTTTTGAATCATTAAAAAATGCACTTTTCCATTATAAGGTATCGGGATTCCTTGAGGATTTTGGCAAATGGACAGGTAATAGAAAAAAGGAAATAAAATATTTTTGGGGTAAAATGTTTTAATAAACTTAACTGGTGATATAATGAGATCCATCATTTCAAAATTAATTTCAGAACTAATAAACGAAGATTTTAATAATGTCATGATTAAATTGAACCATGAAGACGAAGAAGGCCTCAATGAAGTTATTAACGATATCATAAGCTTGAAAAATTCCGATTTTTATGACAAATTATATAACACATATAAACTTGGGAGAAAAAAAATCAATGAAAGTGATTCAGGATTTGTTGAACGATTAGGTAATGCAAAAAGAGTACTAATATATGTTTACTCTAAAAATCCATCTCCCTATCATTTTGAACATATTAATTCAAATATAATAATTTTAGGCAATAAATACTTAACATGGGTCCCTCCGATTTTCAGAAATTTAATAAGCACAGCACCATTATATTATATGTATGACATCTTAAACTGCATATATTATATAAATATTGGAAGAAAACTAAATCGTGAAGACGTTGAAAACTTATTCTTAAGCAAACTCGATGAACGCATTATGTTTGCCCTGGATAAATTTGATGAAATCGAAACTACTCCAAACCCAGAAGAAAAATTTTTTATTAAACTTAAAAGGACAACTTGGGAAAATAAACATGCTAAAACGCTTTTTAAGGATCTATGTACACTGAATTCAACTATAGGAGGTAAAAAATTTGGATATTTACGTTTTACTACATTAAGACCTGCTCAAAATTCATTTATACTATTATTAGCTGCATGTAATGCTGTTAACCACGATAGAGATAAAATAAGTAAAAAAGATGTGGTAAAAGCTTATAAAACATATTTCAAGCTTTTTAAGACAGATATCAGCAAATATAAGGCAAACCCATATGGGGATTTAAAACCAGACTCAAAAAAATCAAATAACGGTTATTTGGTCTGTGAAAAATGCGGAGGATACTATAAACTCCAGGAAGGAGAATCTCCAGATGATTTTGAGAACTGTCAGTGTGGTGGTAGGTTAAGATATTATGAAAATATCCCAAAACTCTCCATAGTATCATGATGGATGCTAACTGGATTGGTCCAAGGAATAATTGTTCCATTCCTTCGTTTCTATGGTTACAGTAACCTGTATAATGTGTGGGGTGGAGGAAACATCAAATGGTTACTTGACTTTGGTTTAGGAATCGATGAAAATGGTAACATGTCTGTAGGTAAATTCCTGCTTCTTCTTTTCTCTATTATTCCTATTGGCAGAGCAGCGTCGGTAGGCGGCAGATTCCTTGCAAAATAGTTACCAAAAGCTTTCACCACACTAATGAAAAGCAGGGCAGTGCAAACATTACTTAGAAATAAAACAGTGCAAACAATACTCAGAGGAGCAAAAAAATACCTAATCAATCCCTTAACAAAGTTGGGGAAAGCTATTCTTAGAAAATTACCATTTAAGAATATACTTCTTTAAGTGATATATGGAAGGGAATTAAGAAGGTTAGTGATCTTATTAATTTAAGTCCTAAAACCTGGATTGAAACTAGTGGTAAGGGGCTTTCCAGGATTCCATGGATCAAGAATAAAGGTTCACTACTTAAAAATAAATTAAAACAGTAGGTAACATCCAAAGATATTAAACACATCATCGATGGAGGTATTAACACACTCCGGGAAGGTGCTAAAGGTGTTGCAGCTTTCCTGAAAGAGGTTTTCGTTAAAATAACTCCTAAGGCTGTGAAACAAGGGGTGGACGCTTTTCCATGGCGGGAGAAGTTTTTGGTTGGCTGAAGAATCTCACCAGTAAAAAAACTTATAAAAGGAGCTGTCTCATAAATCAAAATCCTAATAAAAATAAGCCCAAATAGGACTTTCAAAATTCAAAGAATTTTGATTGCCCGAAAATCAGAGATTTTCGACGGCTCTATATTAAAAAATAAGTATCTTATTTCACGAAATATCTAATTATTGGACAGCCTCTTAAAAAATAAAAAATTTGGTAGGAATAATTCCTACTTTTTTAGTTATTTACTTAGTAGTTTGCAAGTGGGTCTTCTTTTTCGTTGCTTGCTTTGTAGGGGACTGGTAATCCCATGGCTATCCTGTCATCGATTGTTTTCTGGTTTTTAGTTTTTTTATCTGTTGCAATCTTTTCAAGTAATCCCATGCCGGGTTTTACATCTTCCATAGGTTTGGTTTCAATAAGACCAGCATCAACAGCCATTTTAAATACACTGTCACCAGCATCAGTTCTGGTGAGTACTGTTGACCAGCCGTTTGGTGAACCTACAGAACCTGTTGAAAGGTCAGCTAATTCTGCAACGTAGTCAAGGCAGACTTTACATCCACTCTGTTCGTATCCACGTGTTTCTTTAAGTGGAATGCTTAGTTCTTCATCTGCTGTGTATACCCATAATTTACCTTTACTTATATCCATTTTTTCCACAAGTTCAAGGCTAACTCCCATTTTTTCTGATATAAATGTTCGGAGTGATTCAAATGGGAAGTTTTCCATGCAGTAAATACCAATTAGAATGCGATTTTGTCTGCAACAAATCTTACCCCAAATGGATATGACTGCATCTTTCTTATACCTATGTTTGACATGGAATTGTAACGGTACCGACTTTTTCAAGACCGTATTGTCTTACAGCTTCTTTTAGTGTCCATACATTTGGTGAAAATGTGTATTTAGTGCCTGCTGCTGCTAAAATTTCATCAGATGTCATAGCAACCATTGGTTCTGGCTTCCACATATCTTTTCCAGTCCTGCTACAACTGCACCGTCAATAATCTTTTCATCAAGAGCAAGAGATAGTAGATCTGTTACTATTCCTCCGTCCTGTGAAATCTTCTGGATCTGTTTATCGGTTGATCTTGCAGAAAGTGCTTCTTTATATGTTCATAATACCATTTTTAAGCCTCCTATAATCCGGTATACTTTTTTCCATTGGCCACCAGCTTCTTGGACACTGGATGTAACATACACCGCATTTAACGCATCTGTCGCTGTTTAACTCTGGTCTTCCATCAGTCATGTCTAATGCACGGGCCTGACAGGCATTACACATGTTCCGCACCCAATACACAGTGCCGGGTTTACGACTTTAAGTTGAAGATCACACCCACATACTTCTGTGTAACCTACAAGGTCCATCATTGGTTGCAGATAGTCCATATCACCGTTTTAAACTGCTACAACTGTCTTAGCAATTATTTCTGGTGATTGGGGGCATCCCGGAATTGCTAAATCCACTTTCACTATATCTGCTATTGGTACAAATGACTCGTGAGCGGGTTGTGCCTGCTGTCCACCTCTTGAGTATCTGGTGAAACATCCTGTTGCAGCACATGAACCAAATGCTACTACTAATCCTGCTTTTTCACGAACTTCCTTTAATTTATGTAAACCGTGTTCGTTCTGCAGACAAACTGATCCTTCTACTAATGCTATATCCATTTCTGGCATGTCCCCATCGGTCTACCAGCGTTTGCCCATAAACTATATCTACCATTTCAGTGAGTAAAGGTGCTAAAATGTCGTAATTTTCGCTTAACGACATAATACCTCCAGTATATCCGCTTAAGTGGATGTAACCTATTTTTGGTTTTGATTTTTCTTCAGCCACTTTTTCAACCTCCTCTTTCGAAGCTACTTTTCCTGCATCAGCTGGCTTTGCTTCCATTCCTAAAAATTTTTTAATTCGGGATAACATAAGCTAAATCCCTATTTCTTTTAAAATGATTTTAATGGCCATGGGAATTGCTTCATCCACACTATTTGTTAACCCCATTTTTACATCGGGTGCAGAGATAGACTCTGGCTGGCATCCAATTACAAAAACTTCGCATTTTTTACTTAGCTCATGTAATGGTTCTTCCACTGACCATGAGTGAGCATCGTCGTACCGTCCCCTTGGAAGCTCTGTTATCTCAAATCTTCGCACTGTTCCAGGTTCTGCGCCTGAATTAACCACATCCACTACTATTAGTTTCTTCCATGATTCATGTGGAAGAGAAAATATGAAATGCGGCGCGCTGGTCCCTGCATCTACAAGCATTGTATTTTCTGGAAGTTCATGTTCCTTGAAATATTCCTGTAATGTCTCAATTACCCTTGGCCCAAATCCGTCATCTTCAAACAGGACATTTCCACAGCCAACTACTAAAATCTCCGCGTCGTATGGCATTTTTATTCCCTATAATCTGACAATTTCATTTTTTATGACACTTTTGTCTTCGTTGTCGATTACTATCATGTGGGTAGCACATGAAAGACAAGGGTCGTATCCTCTAATTACGTGAGGTCCGTATTCGTGGTGGAATCCTTTAGTTGCAGGTCCCATGGTTGGAATGTTCCAGGTGCTTGGGACTAAAGCACTGTAGAATTCTGTTTTACCGTTTTCACCTACCTGAGCCATGTGCACGTCCAGTCCTCTTGGACCTTCTATGGCACCGATTCCGAGTTTGATAGTGCCTTTAATATCAAAATTACCCACATCAGCAGGTGCTGAAGTGTCAAGTTCGTCCCATATAGCTATTGCTCTTGAAAGAGCTGTTTTCATTGCCATTGCTCTGGCTACGTGCTGTGCAACTATGCATTTCTCTTTAAAGCCTCTGTATTCAACTGATCTTGCTCTTGGACCTACTTCTACGCTTACACCATCGTAGAGATGAATGGTTGAACATGCCTTTTTACCGATTCCTGGGTCGTTGTACCAGCTTTTCGGCATTGCTTCGATGAATCTGTCTAAGTCGAATTTTGTTCTGTCACCATAAAAGTTATGAAAAGCAAGTGTTGGCTGATCATGAACACCTAAACCTTTTGGTAAGTCCTTATCTGCAACTAAACCTATTATAAGTTCTACATACTCATCTAATTTTGGTTTTAGCCGTTTTAATATAACATATAATCTTTTCATTGCTAATTTGCTTATGTTCTTTGACATTCCACCAATTCTAACGTCAGATGGAGGTATACCTTCCTCACCAACCCTATCCACCACGTACTGAGCAGTTTTCCTGATTTCAGAAACAGAGTTTACCACATCAGCAAATAGGTTTTCAGGCACAAAATCAGGATCTATACGAAAATGGTGTATAGCATGACTGTTTACATGGTGAGCTGCTAATACAAACACTCTTAATATTTTACCTGCTTTTGGTGGTTCTATACCCGATGAATCATCCATAGCCTCAACAGATGCTAAAGTGTGAGGTATAGGGCAGACACCACAGATCCTTTGCACGATTACTGGTGCAGTTTCTGGAGCTTTGCAGGTTACTATTTTTTCCAGCCCCTTGACAGGAGTAATACTAAAGTATCGCCCCTTAGTTACTATTCCCTCATCATCGACTTCCATGACCAATTCTGCGTGTCCTTCCTGTCGTGATGTTGGCGATATGACAATCTTTTTGCTCAAATGTATCACCTCTTGTTTTTAAAAATATATGATTATCAATATTTCAATTTATTATCTTTAGAGGATTTTGATTAACCCAACTTTTAGATTTTTTGTGTCATTGAATTTTTACAGGTGTTTTTTACTTATTTTGGGGTTGATTTTATATGAGTTTCACATTTATCGGTTTTAATGTGTAGTTTATAGCCAAAGTGTGATTTTCCGCCTTTTTTAGCCCAGGTTCCTTTCCTGTTTCTCCGGGTTTTGGCCTCGGGTCCACGAGGCTTATCAGCCCAAGCATGACATGCTTCGTGTTCGGCGGCTTCGATTTTGGGGCAATCAAAAATCGTGGATTTTTGAAGGCATCTTGCATAACACCCTCTTTAACCTTCATATTATTCTCATATAGTTGTCTTTGCAGTTCATCCCGGATTTCATCATCTTTACCTGTCCTATCAAGGCGTTCTCTGTTTCTGGGAATCCCAGAAACTTCATAAATGAAATACGGTCCGCAACCCGCCGCTCCAGTTCAGGGTCAGACAAACCATGCCATGCCTGAAGAACCAAAAGATTAACCATCAATATTTCATCATAATTAGGCCTACCACCATTTTCGCTGTGGTTAACATACATATCCGCAGCGATAGGCTGGGATTTCTCCCAATCAATCACGTTATTGACCCAATCAATTTATCACCCAACTTCTCAACCCGTTCATACACCCTTATTCAATGCAAACTGTGTTAACGACTTCATAACAACCTATTTATACAAAAAAGCATATAAAACTTACCAAACCAAAAAACTTAAGTTTTTCAAAGTTCTCTATGGTGATTTTATGCATTATTTAATCTGCAGTAATTGTGACATCTACTATGAAATTGAGGAAAATTTTGATTTAGATAGTTTAAATAATTGTGAAAAATGCGGTGCCAAATTAAAGAAGTATAAAAGCCTTGATGAATATTATAACGAAAATAGGGGCCTCAAAGAGAAAGTATGTCTATTGGTGAAGGTTATGCTGAAAAAATGAGTTCTAAATACAATACTATGATTATTATAGGGGCAATTACTGGCTTAATCTGAATAATTGGAATTATAATAACTCCTTTATCAATAATTATTTTACTGATTGGTGTTGGATTGCTTTTTTATGGATATGATAAGGGTAAAAGCTGGAATAAAGGAATAAAAGGAGAATCGATAGTCGCTGAATATTTAAACGAATTACCTAAAGATTATTTTATTTTTAATGATGTTAAGTTTCCTGGAAGCTATGGAAACCTTGATCATGTTGTAATAGGTCCTACTGGAATTTATGTAATTGAAACTAAAAAGTATAAAGGTTTTTTCCTGGTTAAAGATGATGAATGGTTCTATAAAAGTGGCAAAAACGTTGAAAAAGAGTATATACAGCCGGGTAAGCAAGTAATAGCTAATGTAATGTCTTTAAAGAAATTTTTTATTAATAATGAGGTTAGTATGGTCGGTGTTTCAATTAATGCTATTGTAACGCTTGTAGATAATAATTTTAAGATTGAACAAAAACCAGAGCATTATAAGGTTTTATTCCCTCAGACTATACCCCAATTTATTCAGAATTCTAATAGAAAAATAGATCATAATATTCTTAAAGATGCAGCTCTTTTAATTGAACCTTATTGCATTGAGCTTTCATATACTAAACTAAAATAGTAGCATTATTTGTGATTAATATGTTAGATTTAGAAGGAATAAAAACTGAACGTGTTAAAAAATTGTTAGTTGAAGTGGAAAGTCTTCTCCTAGAAAAAGAAATTTCAATTGTAGAAATGGCTGATAAAAATCTTTTAAATACCTCTGATGGAGCAGCGGTTATGACGTATTTTGATGGGTAGGGCAACTATTTATTTAGATCCTCTTCGATCTGATGAATATAGTTTAACTCATGAAATCATGCATATTAAATTACGTCGTTGTGATGGCCCCAAATAGATTCAATGGTTCATGAGGATTTTGCCAGAAGTTTAGCAACAAAAATTAGTAATTTGATAGATCATTATGTTTTTGATTCAGAAATACATAATATGGGAATTGATTGTACAATACAGAGAAAGATTTACTTCTAAATTTGATGATTGGACTGATAATGAGTTCGGTCTAACTATACTAAATAAAAGTTTTATTATCTGTGAAGGGCTTTTATTTGGTGAACCATATAGAACTAGAATTATTAACTCAATTGAAGAAAAATATCCTGAAAGTTTAATTTTAGCGTTAAAAATGGAGGAAATAATTATTTCAAGTAAAATTGATAAGAAAGACATTAGGAAAAAAGCTGTGCGGCTATTAAACTTTATCAATGATTGGATACAGTTAGAAAATCCTGAAGTTCTAAATTTACTTCGAATAATAGGAATTAGTCCACTATTTACTGAAATAGAGCTTAATAAAAGGGATTCTAAATATGTGAAATTTAGATCAGAAAGAATGACAATTAACAATAATAACCATTATTTAGCTACATTTATACTTAAATCAGATAAAACCCGCTTTAAGACTTATTTAAGCTCAGATGGATAGATGGCCTCTTGAAATACGTGCTATAAGGCGTTTATGGCAGACAGAAAGTTTAAAATCATTATTAGAATCTCAAAACATAATTTATGGTATGATCTAATATTTTGAATCAATTTATAGCAAAACTAGGCGATTTTAGTATGAAAAACCACAACTTTAAAAAAGAATAATTACTCTCTGAATAATTAAATGTCTTAAAACTTAATAAATCGAAAATGTAGTGATATTATGGCTTCGGTAACAAGAGGGGCATTCAAAGGTTATACATATCAACACTTTGTATATCGGTTATTGATATCAAAAATGGACGTTGATAGAAATATAGAATGTATAGAAGTTGAAAAAGACGTTTCTCATAATTTTGACGATTGTTATTTGGAATCAGAATCAAAAAAATATTATTTTCAAGTGAAAAATGAAAAAAATAGAAATGGAGAAATGATATCTCTGGATGAGATTAAAATTGATGATGAAAAGGTGGTCTTGCCTTCTTATACAGAAATATATTATAAAAAGGATAATATTAATCTTTTAATTTTAAATACAGATAAAATAAAAACTAATACTAAAATATTAGGTTTGTCAGCATATAAATTAGATAGTATTTATATTATCCCTTTAACACCAGATATAACTCAAAAAATTGTCGAGGATATGTACCGTAATGATGAACGGATAAATGTAATACATAATTTTGCTTATGAAACTACTATTAATGGTGTTTTTCAAGTAAACCTTAATGATTTACCTGAATTAACTAGATTTCCGACAAAACTAGATGATGAAACTGTTGTATTAAGAAATATAGTTTCAGATATAAATCCTGGCTTATTATTAATAACCGGTAAACCCGGTGTAGGAAAAAGCCATTTTGTAAATGAATTAATTGATAAAGTCCATTATGATATAATATACAGGTTTTGGACAAGTTCTCAAGATGAACATAAGAATTATAGACTAAATTTCAATGAATTCCTGAGAGACATTGGAATTGGCGTGTTCAAATCTCCAAAATCATTTGAATATAACGAATTAGTA
>Ga0209105_100394_pt1 | contig 14684 bp, 17 predicted proteins | sample SedPBSmetaG_FD_184158 | JGI IMG/M metagenome (GOLD analysis project Ga0209105, IMG submission 184158) | Freshwater sediment bacterial and archeal communities from Indian Creek, Illinois, USA to study Microbial Dark Matter (Phase II) -... | ecosystem: Environmental > Aquatic > Freshwater > Creek >...
GGGGAATGCGTCCTAAATTACGCATTATTGACACGAACGATCCTCCTCAATACGGAGAAATTGTTGTTTCCGCTTCGCCCGAATTACCGTATGGCCTAGGAATAGGTAAAATACTTTATGTTTCGGAAGGGGTAATGAAGGAAGCAGTTATTGAACCATTTTTAGAAATAAAAAAAATTAGAAATGTTTTTATTATCGCTATTTAATATAGGGAATATAGTTCTTTTTATTGCGCTTATTAGCGTATCTGTAACAAAAAATATTTTTATTAAAGGAATAATTATTCTTGTCGCGACGCTTTTAATAAAATTTCGTCCAATAATTGATATCGAAAATATAGCTTTCTTGCTTTCTTTAGTATTCGGAATGATTTTACAAGAAGAATTACCATTTACTAGAAATATTAATATTTTATTATCGCTTGTTATCGCACTCGTTGTTTTAAATACATATTTATGGTTCACATAAAAAATCCAAAAAAGAGAGAAATATCTTTTGATGAAGTAACCGCTAATGTCTTAGGGCATAGAAGCATGAGTTATCGCGAGCGCCCATTAAGTAGCTTTATTTTTTTTATAACTGTCGCTATATTTATTTTTTTTGCCATTATTGTCCTTTTGCGAATTATTTATTTAGGTGGCATAAAAGGAGAGTTTTATCGCGCGCGAGCAAGCTCTAATGTTAATAGAATAACCACTATTATTGCAGATCGTGGTTTTATTACCGATAGATATGGAAAAAATATAGTCGCCAATATTCCCATCTTAAGCCTAAGACTTCGCCCCGCAGAGCTTGTTAAACATGAAGAAGAGAGTGCAGTTAAGTCTATGATTGCTAATTTTGGTATCACGGAGAAAGATTTTAATAAAATTCTTGCTGAATATAATTTAGAAAAAAGCGATGAAATAGTTCTTAAAAGAGAAGTTTCAAAGGCGGATGCTATTGTTGTGGAGGGTTCGGGATTAAAATCCATATATATTGTAAAAAATACAAAGCGTGCGGTAACGCCCGAATTCTCTCACGTTGTTGGACACGTTGGTTTTCCAACGAGAAGCGCAATGAGAGAAAGAGGGCTTTCGTCTTTAGATGTTGTTGGCAAAACTAATTTAGAAGCAATTTTTGACGAAACTCTAAGAGGCATAAATGGACGGACAGTAGCTTATCGCGATGTAAGGGGAAATCCTTTTGGTGCTGAAACTTTTAGCGAGCCTCGCTCCGGAGATAATTTAACAACAACAATCGACGCCGAATTACAAAGATTTTTTTATGAACGTTTAAATCAAGCCCTTAACGAAGATAACCCCGGAGGAGTAGGCATAGTGATTAATCCTTTGAATGGGGAAGTTTTAAGCCTAGTTAGTCTTCCTGGATTTGCTTCTACTGATATTGCTGAAGCGTTAAATAATAGAGCAAGGCCGTTGTTTAATAGAGCAGTTTCTGGTCTTTATAGTCCCGGTTCAACCATAAAGCCTATTGTGGCAGTTGCTGCTCTTAAAGAAGGAATCATAAGAGATAATGAAGAGGTTCTTTCGGTTGGCTATCTTGAAATACCAAACAGATATAATCCGGATAATCCGGCAAGATTTGTTGATTGGCGACCACATGGTTGGGTGGATGTTTATTCTGCTATTGCTCGCTCTTCTAATATTTTCTTTTATGCTATTTCTGGAGGATTACCGCATAATGCTCACTTATTTAGGGGGCGCTCTAATATGTCGTTTGGGCTTGGTATTGCACGACTTAGACAATATTATGATATATTTGGCCTCGGAAAAAGAACAGGCATTACACTCTCTTCAGAGTCTATTGGAATTCTTCCATCTCCAGAAGACAAAAAAAGAAGAACAGGCGATGACTGGATGTTGGGGGATACCTATAATACTTCTATTGGTCAGGGATATATGCTTGTAACACCAATTAGTCTAATAAATTCTATTGCCGCGATTTTTAATGGGGGTATTCTTTATAAACCAAATCTCATTTTAGGTAACGAACCAGAAAAACTTTCGGAGTTTACGCATCTTGCTGATGAACTCAGTAAGTCTAAAGAAGGAATGAAAGACGCTGTTCGCAAGCCATATGGAACGGCAACGATGTTAAATCGTCTTCCTTTTGAAGTTGGTGGCAAGACAGGTAGCGCACAAGTTACGAGAACACAAACTAACGCTTTTTTTGCGGGATGTGGGCCTATACCACTTCAGTCTGAAAATTATACACCAATTTGCGTACTTGTTGTTGTTGAGCATGCTGTGGCGGGAGCATTAAACGCTGTGCCGGTAGCTTACGATGTTTTTAGATGGTATTATGATAATAGAATAAATATCAATAATGAAAACGAATAATAAACTTATAGTAATGAACTGGAAATGTAACCCTCGCTCTACTATAGAGGCTTCTGCTCTTGCTGCTGTGTCTGATAAAAAAGGAGTAATTATTTGTCCACCAGCAGTTTTTTTGCATATCGTTGCATCGAAACTTAAAAAAGCATCTCTTGGCGCTCAAAATGGATTTTGGGCAGAAGGAGCATATACTGGCGAATATTCTTTTAATCAACTTAAAAATATCGGCGTGAAATATGCGATAATTGGGCACTCAGAAAGAAGATTTTTATTTAATGAAAACTCTCAAATTATTTCTAAAAAAATTATTTCTGCGCTCGCGGCAAATATTTCACCAATCGTTTGCGTTGGTGAAAAAAAAAGAACAAGCATTTCTAGTGCTATAAAAACCGTTATAGCAGAACTTAATAACTCACTCATTGATATTCCAAAAGAAAAACTTGGAAAAATAATTTTAGCTTACGAACCAGTTTGGGCAATAGGAACAGGGAAGAATGCCTCTTTAGCTGAAATCTTACCTATAATATCCGCGATTAAAAAAAATATTATGGACTTATCGGGCAAAAAAATAAAAGCTATTTACGGAGGCTCGGTAAGCCCAGAAAATGTAATGGAATATGTTATAGATCCATCTATTGATGGCGTTCTTGTTGGAGGAGCAAGCACAGACAAACAAAAAAGCGCGAAAATAATTGATAAGATTAGAAATATATAACAGCTTTGCAAGCTTTCAAGTCTTAAAAATTTTAAGTTTTCCTTCGCGAAGCAGGGCCTGGACTTGCTTGCGAAGCAAGCTTTTCTTTAATTTGGTTGATAGTGTCTTGAAAATTTTCTACTCGCTTTTTTAGATTCTTTTCTAAATTTGAATTAAGCTCAACTGCTTTAATTTGAGCATCAATTGAGCTTATAAAATAATCAAAAATTTTCTTTTCATAATCTGATGGCGGTTTATCAGCTGAAGAGATAAATGCCTGAACTCCTTTTCGGACATGTTCTGGTGATAGGGCTAGATAAAAAATAGGTATATTTTGAATAGCTCGACTTGGCACGATTTGTCCATTCTTAATAGCTAAAGCATATTTTAAGAAAATACCGCCTTTATTGTTTTTATGTAAGACTTGCGATTTTTTAGCTTCAAATCTTGCTCCCTTAATCTCTCCAACTTCATCTAATGCGCAAACGAGGTTCCCGTTTAGGCGGTCAATAATTACATTATCAGCTCCGTTTTTAATATCATCAAATCTAGAAGCGCGTGTAGTTACAAAGTTATCAGGCAAAAATTTATTAAAAATGCCTGTTTTTAACATCTCTAATTGCTCGCCTAATCGTTGTTCCGGAGTTATTTTTTTAGTATCAACCAAAGATTCAATTCTCGAAACTTCCTGTTTATCTCTCTCAATTTCCTTAACATTATATATGTCGCTAAATTCATCCATTTCAATACGACAATTATCTCGCACAGGAATTCCTTCTTGTTTTAGTTCTTTTGCTACCAATCTTAAAAGCTCTTTTAGCGTTTTGGCGTCTTCTTCTGCTTTTTGATGCTCAATCTCTTTATCTTCTTTATGCAAAAAAGCTGTTTCTGGTTTTTTAAACATTTTATTGAAAAAATTTTTATTATTTTAGTTTAACACATTTTATTTCATGAAGGCTAATTTTTAATAAAAACTTTTTTCTAAACTAATTTCTATAAGATTGTTGGGCAAATCTAGTGTATTTGACAAAAATATTTTAATATGTTAGTCTTCTCACTAAGACTAAAAGGTCTTTGAAAATCTTAACTTAAAAGGAGGTCATCAGAATGACGCTAACAGAGAAGTGGATAAGATTCTTCATATCTCTCTTCTGGTTTATCGTCGTAGGAGCCGTAGGCTTCTACTTCGGATGGACTGCCGGCACAAGGAGCATCGAGACACCGGTAGCGGTGTCTCCTGCTCCAATTGTAGCGCCCACCAGACCAGCGCCGGCTCCCACGCCGGCACCCCGCCCCGCTCTGGCACCAGCACCTCGCCCTGCGCCTACACCATCACCGACACCAGTTGTGGTGGTGGTGGCACCAGCTCCGCCACCTGTGGCACCGTCACCGCCACCGCCCGCGGTTGTGACGGTCTCCCCGCCACCTGTGGCCGCGCCCGTGGTTGTGGCACCGCCCATCCCAGCTCTTCCTCCCCTCCAGCTAGTCTCCTCACTGAGAGAGGAAACCGCACTGGGAGCCAGATGGCTCATAGTGCAGGTATCTCTTCTTGGGGACTCCAGCGGAGTAATTCGCTGGACCTTAGAAGTTAACGGAGCTACTCAACCCTGGGGACCCCGTTATGGGACAGAGACTAGCTGGGAGGTGCGACTAGCGCACCCACCCAGCGGAACCCAAATAGTCCCGCTCGCGCAGTTGCGAGACGGGACAATAGTTAGGGGACTCATAATTAGGGTCCCCTAGACTCCTCGCCCCTTTCCTTATAGGAAGGGGCTTTTTTATTTTATTTGACAACAATATATTTATATGTTACACTGGAAGCATCATGAAAATACTAACAAAAATGTTTATAGTCGGCATAAGCGCTTTTATGTTGCTTGGTTTTGCTCCAGGAGCTTTAGCCACCGCTCCCTCAGCTATCACAAGCGATGCAGTAAGCATCACTAGTTCATCTGCTACTTTCCGTGGCTCTGTTGACCCAAATGGTCTTACTACTGTTTTTTGGTTTGAATATGGTATCGGTAGCTTTACTCATCAAACCTCATCTTCTTCTGCTGGTGCAGGAAGTGATTTTAGTTCTTTTTCAAGTCCAGTCTCTGGTCTTTCTCCTAGCACTACTTATATTTTCCGCATTGTTGCAAGCAATAGTGCTGGCATTAATCGTGGAAATACACAGACTTTTACTACTTTGTCTGTAGTTGCTCAACAACCTGCAACAACTTTTAGAGTACAGCTATCAGCTAGTCCCCGTGATATTAATCAAGGAGAATCCGCTACTCTTAGCTGGGAGTCATCTATGGCTACTGGTTGCACAATTGCAACTTCGGTAGGGACAGGATTAGGCGCTGTAGAACCAAACGGCGCAAGAATAGTTCGTCCAGCTACCACAACTAGATACACGCTTTCATGCAGACATATAGATGGCTCTGCTAATATTATAAATTCTGAGGCGATAGTGACTGTAGCATCTCAACCAACTACTATTGCGTCTGCTCTTGTTTTGCCTTCATCTATCACAAATAGCCCAACACATATTTCTGCCTCATCTGCAAGCTTTCATGGGTCTGTAAATCCGAACGGCCTCTTTACCACTTACTGGTTTGAATATGGCATTGGTAACTTTGTTAATCAAACCTCATCATTTTCCGCTGGCTCTGGCGCTAGTTTTATTTCTGGAACATATATAGCGTCAGGTCTTTCTTCCAACACCACTTATAGCTTCCGCATTGTCGCAAGCAATAGTGCAGGCATTCAACGAGGAAATACACAGACTTTTACTACTTTGTCTGTAGCTGCCGTAACGCCACCTCCGCCATCCGCACCAACCCCTGTCCTTCCTTCAGCTATCACAAGCGATGCAATAAATATCACCAGTTCATCTGTTACTTTCCGTGGCTCTGTTGATCCAAATAGTTTTACTACCACTTACTGGTTTGAATATGGTATTGGTAATTTTACTCATCAAACTTCATCTTCTTCTGCTGGCTCCGGCACTCACTTTGTTTCTGTTGTAGATTCAGTCTCTGGTCTTTCTCCTAACACCACTTATAGCTTCCGCATTGTCGCAAGCAATAGTGCAGGCATTCAACGAGGAAATACACAGACTTTTACTACTTTGTCTGTAGCTGCCGTAACGCCACCTCCGCCACCTCCGCCATCCGCACCAACTCCTGTGAGGAGAGCGCCAGACGTAACTATTTCTCATGTTGACCACATAACGGAAGACTCCGTTGTATTTAGAGGACATGTTAATCCGAACAATGACAGAACTACTTACTGGTTTGAATATGGCACTTGGAGTGGCAATCTTCACTTACAATCCCCACGATGGACTATAAATGCTTTTGTTGGAAATACAGCTGTTTCTGCTTTCCAGCATAACTTATCCCCAAATACTACTTATTATTATAGATTGGTCGCACATAATTCTCATGGCATCGCTCGTAGTTCAATTTTGAGCTTTACTACGCATTCTAATTTTAGAAGAGAACATCGGAACCCTCCTTTTATTCGCACTATAAGTGCTACTGGAATAAGTTCTAATTCTGCTATTTTAAATGCCGAAGTAACTACAAATAACGCCGATACTGATGTTTGGTTTGAATATGGATATACTGGGCAAGCTCTAAATTACTCATCTATAGTTTCCACAATAAGAGCAAGTGATTTTTCTAGAGCTATTGCTATTGATGTAAGAGGGCTCAGAGCTAATACTCGCTATACATTTCGCGCTTTTGCAAGAAATACTCATGGGACTGTGCGCGGAGAAACTATTTCGTTTGCAACTCACGGAGCAATAATTATAGCGCATCGAGACGCGCCACAGGTTACAACTGTAGGGGCCTCTAATATAGGACCAAATGCCGTCATTCTCCAAAGCAGGATAGATCCAGGAACCAGAAGCGCAACTATGTGGTTTGAATATGGAACCTCTGCTTTTGATCTTAGATGGAGATCAACCAGTGTTACCGTTCCCGCACATATTGGGCTTAGAGATTATTCTATTACGCTTTCTGGACTCTCTGCTAATACTCTGTACTTCTATCGTGCGGTTGCTCAAAATATTCATGGCACAGATGTAGGCGAAGTTAAATTCTTTACTACAACTGGCGCGAGAAGAGCTCCTGTTGCGAGAGATCCTGCTCCTAAGCCTAGAGTTGAAATTTGTCCTGTCGCAATAAATAATGAAACTAATGTTTTTCTTGATTCTTCAGTCAGCGCCTTAGAAGCAAGAGCAGGCGAAACCATTTATTATGTTTTAACTTATCGCAATGCTTCCAGAGATAGAATCACTAATGCATCTATTAGAGTCTTTTTACCTTTCGAGTCTGAATATATTGATTCAAGTATTAGGCCTTCTGCAAGAACAGGCAATAATCTTATCTTTGATATCGGAGATATTGAAAGTGGACACCAAGGAGCCATTACCATCAAAGTAAGACTAAAAGAAGATGCTCTTGTTGGCGGAAGCCTTATGTTTAATTCTACTCTTGAGTTTACTGACGCCCGCAATCAATTCCAAACAGTTAATTCTCATATTACCGTTACGGTAACAGAGCCTCACGCTGGCTTTCTTGCTTCACTTAACGCTTTTGCGAGATCCATTTCCGGTAGCTGGTTGTTTTTACTACTGTTCATAATAATGCTTATCTCCCTTATTTATCTTCTTGTAACAAGGAGAAGAGATAGCTCTGTTGTGGTGCAGGGATAGAAGCATTAATAAATAATTTTGTATTTAAAAACACGAATTTCGTAAAAGACTATAAATTTTACAAAGTTCGTGTTTTTTAATACGAGTTATGTTTATTTCTTATTGACTAATTTATTTATCTACTGCTAATATATATTGGTATTAAAGCTATGCAAGTAATTGACTAAATAGATTAGCATATGTTAATATTCGCCCATCAATGATTTTTACAGGAGTAGTTATTGAAGCCTTGCCATCAACAAATTTTAAAGTTAGATTGTCTGATGGTAAAGAAATATTAGCTTATCTTGCGGGCAAAATGAGAAAGCACCATATTCGCATTGTTCCAGGAGACAAGGTAACGGTAGAAATGACTCCTTATGATGATCGTCGCGGACGGATTTCAAGAAGACTATAAATTATGAAAGTTAGACCATCTATTAAAACACTATGCAAAAACTGCAAGATAGTTCGTCGTGAAGGACGTCTTTATGTAATTTGCAAAAAAACACCGAAACACAAACAAAGACAAGGTTAATATAATTTTTATCAAAAACAACCAATGAGAATAGCCGGTATAAATATTCCAGATGAAAAGCGCATTGAAGCTGCGCTAACTTATATTTACGGGATAGGCCCTGTATTAAGCAAAAATATTCTTGCTACCACAGGCATTGATCCTGACAAAAGAGCAAAAAATTTAAATGCGTCTGAAATAAATAAAATTAAAGATATCTTAACTTCTTCTTATAAAATAGAAGGAGAATTAAAAGTCGTAATTAAACAAAATATTGGGCGCCTTAAAGATATCCAGTCCTATCGTGGTATTCGTCACGCAAAACACCTGCCCGTTAGAGGACAGCGTACTAAGACTAATTCTCGCACAGTTCGTGGCAATATTAGAAAAACAGCAACAAGTGGTAAAAGAAAAGTAGAACTCAAATAATAACTATGGGCAAAAAAAGAATTATAACTAAAGAAGGGGAAACGCAAGAAGTAAAATCTAAAGAGCTTACTAAAAAGTCTTCAAAAAGCATCGATGCTGGCTGTGTATATATTAATGTTTCTTTTAATAACACAATGATTACTGTCACTGATCCAAAAGGCAATGTAATAACCTGGGCATCCGCTGGCTCACTTGGATTCGCTGGTCCTAAAAAAGCAACTCCATTCGCTGCACAAAAAGTAGTTGCCACTATCGCTGAAAAAATTGCTAAAACAGGACCATTTAATGTAGATGTTATTGTTTCCGGAATTTCTGTTGGCAGAGATGCATCTATTCGCTCTCTTATCAATCATGGATTTAATATCAGTTCTATTAAAGATGTTACTCCTATTCCACATAACGGTCCTAAGCCTAAAAAAGTAAGAAGAGTATAAAATAAAAATGAAAATTTTAGAAAAAAGGGAAAGGGCTCTTGGTGCTAGATTATTTTTAAAAGCAGAACGCTGTAATTCTGGAAAATGCGCTGCTGCAAAAAGACCATATAAGCCTGGCCCACACACAAAGTCGTTTAAAAAAGTTAGCGAATATGGTCGCCAATTAGCCGAAAAGCAAAAAATAAGATTTAGTTACGGCTTAACCGAAAGCCAGCTTAAAAAGTGTTTTGTTTCCGCAGATCGCGGTACTGAGCCTACTCATGAAGCATTGGTAAAAATTTTAGAATCTCGTTTAGATAATGTTATTTTCCGTGCTGGCCTTGCTAATTCGCGCCGTATCGCAAAACAACTTATTGGACATGGTCATATTATGGTAAATGGTCGCAAAGTGACCATTTCATCATATTTGGCACGAGCAGGCGATATTATTTCTATAAAACCAGAGTCTGCTACACATCCTATTTTCGTTCTACTAGATGAAAAATTCAAAAATTTTGAAGCCCCTGAATGGATTAAGCTCAATAAAGAGAAAAAAACTGCTTTAATCAATGCTCCTAAGGGCGTAGAGATGCCTTTTGATATGGACTTGGTCGTCAACTTTTATTTAAAATAACAAAAAAAATATTAAAAAATGTATTACGCATATTTAAGTGATAGTGTAAAGATAAATAAGGTTTCCGATGATGGGAAAAAGGGACTATTTAGTATTGAAGGATTATTTCCTGGCTACGGCCTTACTTTAGGCAACAGCATAAGGAGAGCCTTGCTTTCGTCTATTCCTGGCGCTGCTATAACACAATTTAAAGTCAAAGACATTCTTCATGAATTTTCTACTATTCCAGGCATCATGGAAGATGTTGTGGAGATAGGCATGAATCTAAAGCAATTACGTTTTAATTTTATTGCTGACGAACCTCAAGTTTTGACTATTAAAGTCAAAGGCGCAAAAGAAGTTTTTGGCGCAGATGTTGAGCCAAATGCGCAAGCTACAATAGTAAATCCAGAAATTAAGCTTTTTACTATTACTGATAAAAAAACAGATGTCGAGATAGAGCTTACTGTCGAAAAAGGACTAGGATATGTTCCTGTTGAGAGAAGAAAGCAATCAAGTTTAGGAATTGGAGTTATTGCTCTTGATGCTATCTTTACCCCCATAATCAATGTAAGCCTTAACGTCGAAAATATGCGCGTTGGCGATAGAACAGACTATAATCGCTTAAATATCGCAATTGAAACTGATAGTTCCATTACTCCATCAGAGGCTATGCGTAAAGTTTCTAATATTCTTGTAGATCATTTCACTAAATTTAGTAAATTAGGAGAAGAGCTTGAAAATAAAGAATAATTCCATTAATATAATATATTATGCGACATCAACAAAAGGGTACAAAATTTGGCAGAAAAAAAGGAGATAGAAATAATTTTCTAGCTGTTTTGCAACACAATCTCATAATGGAAGGAGCTATTAAAACTACTCCTGCAAGAGCAAGAGCATTAAGGCCCCAAGTTGAAAAAATGGTTACTATTGCTAAAAAACAGAATCTTTCATCAATTAGGCTTTTAAAAACTAAATTACCTGAAAAATCTGTTTTTAAGCTTTATCATGAAGTTGCTCCTAAATATATTGAAAAAAAAGGAGGGTATTTAAAAATTATTAAAACTACTGAACATAGAAAAAGGGACGGCGCAGATATAGTAGAAATTAAATTTATCTAAAATGGAGATTATTATTGATGCAAAGAAACAAAGACTAGGAAGATTAGCAACAAAAATTGCTACTATCTTACAAAACAAGGAGAGTGTAAATTATGAACCTCGCCTTGAGGGCGGGAATCGAGTTATTGTAAAAAATATTCTTGATATAGAGGTTAGTGGTGATAAAGCCGAGCAAAAAATATATTATAGGCATACTGGTTACATGGGTCATCTCAAGAAAAAAACTTATAAAGAGGCTTTTGCAAAAAATCCAGCCTGGGTTTTACGCCACGCTGTCGCTGGAATGCTTCCTAAAAACAGGCTACAAGCAAAAAGATTAAAACAGCTTATAATAGAAATATAAAAACCGCATGATTACAAAAAAAGACTCACAAAAATATTTTGAAGGCATCGGTAGACGTAAAACCTCTTCTGCAAGAGTTAGAATTTATCCAGGCGAATCTGGCTTTAGTGTAAATAAAATAGAGTTAAATAAATATTTTAAAACTATCACTCAAACCAAAGCCGCCTCTTCTCCAATAACTAAAGCACTAACTGCTGAAACTATTGGTGTTACCGTAAAAGTTTCTGGAGGGGGGTTAAGTTCTCAAGCAGGAGCTATCTCACTTGGTCTTGCAAGAGCCCTTGTTCAACTTGATCCGAAACTCCGTCTTGTACTACGCAATATCAATCTTTTAACCCGCGACTCGCGCATGGTGGAAAGAAAAAAACCGGGTCTCAAGAAAGCCCGCAGAGCCCCACAGTGGGCGAAGCGCTAGGTTTTATTTATAGTTAATGATTAATAAACCTTATTTATCGGTTATCATTCCGGTTTATAATAAAGCCGATTTATTGCCGTCTACTCTTATTGATATCGATAAATATTTAAGAAGTGTGGATTTTGAGTATGAAATATTAGTTATTAATGACGGCTCCATGGATAATACCGCAGAAATCGTTGGTAAATTTGAGCCCTTAATACAAAAATTACGCTTTATAAATAATAATATTCACCGTGGCACAGGATATGTTGTTCGTCAAGGTATGCAAGAAGCAGTGGGTGAATTAAGGCTTTTAATGGATGCCGATAACTCAGTTAACATAAATCATTTCACTCAAATGATTCCATATTTTGAAAATAAAACAACAACAAAATATGATATTGTTATTGGTAGTCGTTTTATGCAGGGGTCTAAACTTATTCCTCTTCCTTCTTTTTATAATCGATTATTAAGCAATATTGAAAATGCATTTGCGCGTATTTTTTTATTACCCAATATACGAGATGCTCGATGCGGATTTAGATGTTTTTCAGATGATGCTGCAAAAAAAATATTTAATATAACAAAAATAAATCACTCTACGACAGATATTGAAGCGCTTGTTATTGGCTATAAAATTGGCTATAAAATTAAAGAAATGCCCATTATTTATATTAATAACACTCTCCAGGCAGCTAAATTATGGACCTATTGCGTTGTTTTATACGATATGCTTAAAATTAAGGTCTGGATTTGGATGAATCGTTATAAATTTAATAACTAATATAATTATATATGAAGAATTATTATTTATCTGCTAAAAAACTAGAAGCATTAAAGCTTGAGTTGCTCGAGTTAAAAACAGTTAGAAGACTAGAAATCGCTGATCGTCTCAAGAGAGCTAAAGAATATGGCGATTTATCAGAAAATGCTGAATATTCAGAGGCTAGAGAACAGCAAGATGCACTTGAGTCACGCATAGAAGAATTAGAAGATATCACAAAAAACGCTTCTATTATTAAAAAATCTTCTTGCCAAGAAGTAATAGATTTGGGTTGCGAAGTGCAGCTTGAGCACAAAGGGAAGGTAAAAAAATTTACGATTGTAGGCTCTAATGAAGCTAAGCCTGAAGATGGGTTAATTTCTAATGACTCTCCTATTGGTCAAGCAATAATTGGCAAAAAAGTAGGGGATTCAGTAAAAATCAAAGCTCCAGCAGGAGAAATAATTTATAAGATTCTGAAAATTAACTAATAACAAAAAAGTTTTGCTTAACTATTGATAAATTCCGCGTAGCGAGCTTTTACTCTTATTATTGTTATTTTCACTCTTTTTTGTCACTTATGGACATTCTTCCTATTTTTTCGCGAAAGCAGAAATCTAGGGCTTTATGTAGTTTCTTGAATTTATATCTTGTGCTAAGTATAATATAAAAATGCTTGAAGATATAATTAGAGCAAGAAAAGATAAGTTAAAAATTCTTAAGGACAAAGGAATTGATCCTTATCCGTCTGCAGTTCGTAGAACTCACACGATAGGCGAAATAAAAAAATCATTTACGACATTATCGCGAGACAAGAAAAAAGTTTTTGTAACAGGCAGGGTGCTTGGTTTTCGCGATCAAGGCAAAATTATATTTGTAGATCTAGATGATGGCACAGGAGCCTTACAAGCGCTCGTTACGCGCGTTAAAACAAAAGATTTTGATACACTAAAAACTACATTAGATATTGGCGACTATATAGAAGTGTCAGGCATTCTTATAAAAACTAAAAAGGGAGAGCAGAGCGTTGAGGCAAGATCTACTCGAATTATCGTTAAATCTATGCGTCCGATACCTACTAAACACTTTGGCATTGAAGACACGGAAACTAGATTAAGAAAAAGATATTTAGAGCTTATATTAAATCCTGAAACACGTGAAATTTTTCGTAAAAAAGCTATTTTTTGGCGAACCTTTCGTACTACGCTTGAAGAAAATGGCTTTTTAGAAGTTGAAACCCCAGTATTAGAGCGTGTTCCAGGAGGCGCGGAAGCAGAGTCTTTTATTACTCATTATAACGCACTAGATACAGATTTTCATCTTCGTATATCGCTTGAAATTTCGCTAAAAAAATTATTAGTAGGCGGTTTTGATAAAATATTTGAAATCGGTAGAATTTTTCGTAATGAAGGAATAGATGCCGAGCATCTACAAGACTATACACAGCTTGAATTTTATTGGGCCTATGCTGACTATAACGACTTAATGAAGTTTATTGAAAAACTTTATAAGCGCGTTATCAAAACAACTTGCGGCACTCTAGTTACCGAATGGAAAGGGCAAAAAATTGACTGGTCGCGTAAGTGGCAAACTGTTGATTATTTCACTATTTTTAATAAAAAAACTGGTATTGATTTAAGCACCGCGACTATTAGTGATTTACGAAAAAAAGCAAAAGAAAGCGGTATTACAACTGATCAATCTCTCGGAAAAGGAAGATTAATAGATTTGCTTTTTAAAAAATTTATTCGCCCAGAAATGATACAGCCATGTTTTTTAATTGACCCCCCTCTTGAAATCGAACCACTAGCCAAACGCATAGTCGGAAACGAACATAAAGTAGCTCGTTTTCAAATTGTTGCTTGCGGATCAGAGCTCGGAAAGGGATTTTCTGAAGCAAACGATCCTCAGGATGAGCGTGTTCGCTTTGAAGAACAAATGATCTTGCGTGAAAAAGGGGACGCAGAAGCCCAGATGCTAGATGAAGATTTCTTAGAAAGCTTAGAATATGGCATGCCTCCAGCGGCAGGATTTGGAGTATCTGAAAGACTATTTTCTTTATTAATGGATAAACCTGTTCGGGAAACGGTATTTTTCCCAGCGATGAAGAGTGAAAAAATAAATAAAAAAATAAATGATTAATATAAATCTTATTAGAGAAAATCCAGATTTTGTAAAAGATGGAATGCGTAAAAAATTTATTAATCCGCAACTAGTAGATGATTTTTTAAAAATAGATTCTGAATGGAAGTTTCTAGTAAAAAAAATTGATGATATGCGGGCAGAGCAAAAATCACTTGGTGTTGATAATCGTGATGAAGCTCGCAAATTAAAAGAAGAAATTATAATTCAAGAAGAAAAA
>Ga0209105_100396_pt1 | contig 14637 bp, 25 predicted proteins | sample SedPBSmetaG_FD_184158 | JGI IMG/M metagenome (GOLD analysis project Ga0209105, IMG submission 184158) | Freshwater sediment bacterial and archeal communities from Indian Creek, Illinois, USA to study Microbial Dark Matter (Phase II) -... | ecosystem: Environmental > Aquatic > Freshwater > Creek >...
CTAATGGGCTAAAGATACCTGTGTTTAAGTCCCCTATAAATGTGTATGACGGGGCGCCTACAGAGCCTAGGGGCACAGTAACTTGACCTGTGCCGAGAGGAGGACGGTCAACAGCAGATGTGAAGTGAGTAGTAAATATCTCAGTTGGATGTAGTGTTCTTTGTCTGATGGATTCAATTCTTGCAGTTAGGGTAGCTCGTCCTCCTGGAGATGGGATATAGGAATAGAAAGAAGCAAATGTGTTTATTGGGTCTACTGGGAGATGAGTGAATGGAGAGCCGTCTGTAATGCCTCTGAAGTCCAGAGGAATCCAGCCAGTGTTATCAATGTTTGTGAGTCTTTCAGCAGTTACGCAACGATAAGATTGGCCTACTGGTAGAGTGGGTAAGTTAGGAAGAAGATCTAGACAGTCTGGATGGATGCTTGGCAGAGAGATATGTACAAAAGCTGTATTTCCAAGATTAGTTGCAGGTCTGTCTGCGACAAGCAAAGACACAGCATCCCTTAACATACCAATAGTTGTGATTCTTTGGCTGTCTCGCATTTGAGCGAGTAGTTCAGTGGGGTTTAGAGCTACAAGAGTTGTGGTTGCGAGAGTGGCTAAGATAGTGGTAACTACCATGACTTCGAGGAGAGTGAAGCCTTTGACAGTTGATGGTGTGCGACTAATGATGTGACGCTTGGAAGTAGGGACAATATCCCTTATGAGTTTGCTAACGAGTTTTTTATGCATCTTGATAGAAAGTATAGCATATGTGTTCTGAAGATGCTTGTGGATAAGTTATTGCAAACTTTGTGCAGATGAAGGGGGAATACAAAATTTCCAAGAATACAAAAATTTAAATTAGGTAGTTAATATTTTAGGACCAGAGCTTAATGCTGCGACTGTGTGTTCAAAATGAGCAGTAATAGCGCCATCTATAGTTTTAAAACTTCCGTCAGGAAGCTCAAAAACTGTCGAGCTACCAAGTGAAAACATCGGCTCAAGCGCAAGCACCATTCCTTCTTCAATAAGAGCACCTGTCCCTCTGCGACCTATATTCAAAACTAACGGATCTTCATGAGGCGCAAAGCCAACTCCGTGTCCTGCGAGCCCCGCTATAACGCTAACACTATATTTTTGTGCGATAGCAGAAACAGCAAAGCCAATATCTCCCAATCTTTTGCCTGGCCAAACCTCTGCTATACCAGCATAAAGAGCTTCTTCGGTTGCTTTTATTAATTTTTTAATCGCCTGTGTTTTTTTATTACCAATTACGACTGTTCGCGCCGCATCAGTAAAATAACCCTTATAATTAACACCTATATCAATTTTTAATACACTTCCCTCTTTTAATATTTGATTATTTGGTATGCCATGTACAACTACGCTGTCTAATGAAGTAGTGATGGAGGCGGGATACGCTTTTTTAGCTCCCTCTGGCCTATATCCTAAAAATGATGGCTTAGCACCGTGAGAAGCAATTAAATCTGCTGCTAATTGATCAAGAAAAGGCAACTTAACACCAGGCTTTGTGGCCTTAACAACTTCATCTAAAACAGACTTTAAGATGCGCCCCGACACCGCGAGCAATTCAATATCTCTTGCGGATTTGATTTTTGACATTGTAAAAATAATTTAATTTCTTTTAAAACAGCGCGCGCGACAACTCCTTTGGGAGCGCTGCCATTAATTTTTACGACTTTTATGCCTATTTTTTTCATTTCTGCGATAACTGGTAAAGTTCTTTTTTTATATTCACAACACCTCACTCTTATGATAGCCGGCTCATCAAGACCAATTCGGCCACGCTTAGAATTTCTCTTAACAGATTCTGCAACTGGGATATTCAAAAATATAATAAGAATATTTTTTAATCCGTAATTATTAATAAGCGTGTTTGCAACGCCACCACCCTTTAATTCGAAGGCTTCTTCTATTGTGCGCGGACTGCCACTCATTATAAGACTTTTACCCTCAGCAGCCATTTTTTTGATATGTTTTTTAATTTCAGCACCAAACCAAGCAGGATCAGTAAGTTTTCCAGATAAAAATAATTTTCTTTGTTTTTGAATAATTCTGCTTTTTTGCAAAGAGGGGGTATGGATTATTTTTTCAATGTATTTCCCTGAATCAAGATGAGTAAATCCATATTTGTGAGCAACTCCCTCTGCTTGTGTCCCCTTACCTGCTCCTGGTGGTCCATAAAAAATAATGGCATATTTTTTCATAAAATAAGTATATCAAAAAAATGAAAAAGCAAAAACTAAAACGCAAAGACCAAATTACAAAAATCAAAATGCAAAGACCAAAAACCAAAGATTAAAATTACAAATTATCTCGCTACGCGAGATCTGGCGTAGCCAGACAAATACCAAAGATTAAAATTACAAATTATCTCGCTACGCGAGATCTGGCGTAGCAGAGATAAACAACAAATTATCCCGCTACGCGGGATCTCGCAAAGCGAGACAAACAAATCCGAAGTCAGAAATTCAAAATTCAAAATTCAGAATTTAAAATTCAAACAGATTCCCGCTTTCGCGGGAATGACAAGGGGGGGTGCGGGAATGACGGAGAAGCTGCGGGAATAACAGAAAAGAAAAAGTGAGATAGATTAAAATCTTCTACGCGATCTCGTATTCGCGCATTTTAAGTTGAGCGTCAATTTGTTTCCAAGAATCTAATGCAACGGAGACAACGATTAAAAGCGCTGTGCCGCCAATTACAAAATTCTGATTAACTAAAGCTTGTGTTGCAACGGGGAGAACGGCGATAAGCCCCAAAAAAAGCGCACCAAAGAGAGTAATTTTACTAACGATAGCGCTTAAGTGTTTTGCAGTTGGCTCCCCTGGTCTAATGCCAGGAATAAATCCACCAGAGCGTTGTAAGTTTTTGGATATTTCTGCCGGATTAAACACAACCGCTGTGTAAAAATAAGTAAAGGCAAAAACAAGTAGAAAATAGAGGATGCCGTAAGCGAATTGGTTGGTCATAAATCGAGTAATTGCTTCGTTTATACCTGTGCCAAATCCTGGAGCAAAGCTTACGATAATTTGCCCTATCATTTGCGGAAAAGAAAGCATTGCCATAGCAAAAATAATTGGAATAACGCCTGCTTGATTTACTCTTATTGGCAGATAAGACTCGACTCCGCCGTAGACTTTATTGCCTTTAATTCGCTTTGGGTAAGAAACGGCTACCTTGTGTTCTCCTTGATTTACAAATACTACTCCAGCAATAACCACAAGCGCGAAAGCAGCAAATATGATAAGAGTATCCCATCTCATAAGTCCTTGAATAATTTGAAGGTAAACGCCGCCAAGCGCCATAGGAAAACCAGCAACGATACCTGCAAAAATAATAAAAGAAACGCCATTGCCGAATTTTTGTTCATCAATAATTTCTCCAACCCAAAGCAAAATCATTGAAGCAGCTGTAGCGGTAAGTGCATTAATCCAAAAAGAAGGATCTAAAACACTAAAGGCTGGAAACACTTGTTGAGTGGCAAGAAAAGTTAAGAGCGCATAAGTTTGCAATATAGCAAGCGGAACAGTTATTAGTCTTCCTAGTCTATTAAATTTCGCTCTTCCAGCGGCGCCATCTTCGTAATATATCTCCTTAAGATGAGGAAATATCATAGTTAAAAGTTGTAAAATAATTGTTGCTGTAATGTAGGGACCAACTCCTAATAAAGCGATGGAAAGGTTTCCCATTGCTCCTCCAGAGAAGATATTCATAATGCCGAAAAAATTATTAGCAGCAAGAAGATTCCTTAATGCTTCTAAATTAACTCCCGGCAAAGGAATCGCCGCAAGTAATCTAAAAAAAATAAGTAAACCTAAAATGATTAAGGCTTTTTTCTTAATATCGGGATGCCTAAATATCTCTAATAATTTATCCATGTTTGCCTCTTAATTTCGGCAATCTTTGCACAAAATCTCTAATTGCTGGACGAATTTTTCTACCTGAGCGAGATTTTTGACCTTTTTGCCCTCTTCCAGAAGTGCGACCGCGCTTGCCTCCGCGAGCAATTCTTTTTGCTTCTTTATTGTAATGATTTGGTTGTAATTCGTGTAACTGCATTTTTATTTAGAGGTTTTTAATTTCTTAAGAGCTTCTATAGTCGCCATAGCATTTGTGAGTTTGTTTTTTGTTCCACCTAAGCATTTAGCAGTGACATCTTTTACACCTGAAAGAGACATAACTGCTCTTACTGCTCCCCCAGCCATAAGTCCATGTCCTTCTTTTGCTGGGCGCAAAAGAACTTGGGCAGCAGAAAACTTAGCTTTAACTTCGTGAGCTATAGTATTGTTAATAATTTTGAAGGTGATGAGAGATTTTTTTGCAGCGGATTTAGCTTTTTGTATTGCTTGTTGGACATCAGCTCCTTTTGCAACACCAACAGCGACAGTCCCTTTACCGTCTCCGATTACAATAGTTGCTCTAAAACGAAAGCGTTTTCCTCCAGCCACAACACGAGTTACGCGTCTTAAATCAAGCACAGCCTCGTTAAAGCCATCTCTTTCTTTTTCTTGACGAGGACCGCCACGACGACCACCACCTCTTTTTTCGCCATCTCGGCGAGCGGAAGGCCCAAATGATCCGCGTCCTCTATTTGTTGGAGCATCACCTACTGTCGCTATGCGAGCATTAGGTAGGTTTGTTGTTTGAGTGTTGCTTGTTTTTTGTATTTCTTCCGCCATGATTATATTTAAATTTTAATTCCAGATGCTCTCAGAGCTTCAGCGACTTTTTTAACTCTGCCATGATATTTATATGGACCTTTATCAAAAATCATTGCTTCAATGCCAGCCTTCTTTGCTTTTTCTGCCATTATTTCTCCTAATGAGAATGCCTGAAGTGATTTATTAGCCTTAATTTTGAGTTCTCTAGTTGATGCCGCGACAAGAGTCTTTTTTGAGTTATCATCAATCGCTTGAGCATAAGTGTAGCGATTACTTCTAAAAATTGAAAGCCTTGGCCGTGTAATCGTGCCAAAAAGTTTTGCCCTTATGCGTAAGGCTCTTTTTTTAACTTTTAAATTGTTTTTTTTAATTCTATTCATGTGGGTGTTTATATCTTATTTTCCCTCACCGCTCCCCGTAACCTTTTTACCAGATTTTCTTCTAATAATCTCTCCAACATACATAATGCCAGTGCCCTTATATGGTTCTGGTTTTTTGATAGCTCTCATTTTCGCAGCAATTTCTCCAACAAAACTTTTATTTGCTCCTGAAATTTTAACAATATTTTTTTCAACAATCGCCTTGACGCCTTCAGGAAGACTGATTTTAACTGGATGAGAGTAGCCGACATTAAAAACAACTGTATTCCCATCAACGTTGGCTTTATATCCTACTCCTTCAATTTTAAGCTCTTTAGTAAAGTCTTTTGTGGCTCCTAAAACAGCGTTTGCAGAAAGAGCTCTCATCGTGCCCCAATTAGAGCGAGCTTGTTTATTATCAGCGGTAATATCAAAAGAAAGAATGTTGTTTTCTAACTTTGGAGATACTTCAGCAAGAATAGGAACTTCAAGAATTCCGTTTTTTCCTGAAAATTTCATGATGTTGCTTTGAATGTCAACTTTAACATCTGCAGGAATATTTATAATTTGTTTACCAATTTTAGACATATTTCAATTTTTACCAAATTTCAAATAAAACTTCGCCTCCTGTTTTAGATTTTCTAGCTTCTGATCCTGTCATGATGCCGCGCGGAGTTGTTAAAAAATAATCACCATAACCTTGTTTTGAACGACGCAAGGTTCTATATCCGTTATAATTTCTGAGTGATGGGCGACTAACTAGCTTAATATCATTAATTTTTGATTTTTCATCATCATATTTAATAGCAATATCAATTATTTTTTTAATACTTCTGCCTTTCTTCTCGACAGACTCTAAATATCCCGCCTGAACGAGGGCTTCTGCTATTTTATAATCAAATTTGGCGAAAGGAACTTTAATCCGTCGCTTTCCGACCATAACGGCATTTTTAATTCTTGTGAGCATGTTGATGTACATATAAATAATATTTTACCAAGAAGATTTCTTAACGCCAGGAATCATGCCTTGTGAAGCAAGTTCGCGAAAGCAAATGCGACATAAACCAAAATCTCTAATATAGCCACGCTTACGACCACATTTAAAACAGCGATTCACGGCACGTACACTGAATTTGGGTTGTTTTTTAGCTCGCGCTATTACTGATTCTTTTGCCATATAATTAAGTGATTATTGATGGTATCCCTTTTTCCCTTAAAAAATCAATAGCCTTTGATCGATCCATGCCCTCTGTGACTATTGTAACCTCAAGACCAAAAGTAACTTTTGATGCTTCTTGGCTGGCTTCTGGAAAAACAAATTGATCTTTAAAGCCGAGATTAAGATTACCGCTTGCGTCTACCTTGCTCTCTGCAATACCGCGAAAATCTCTAACGCGCGGTAATACAATTTCGGTTAATTTTATAAAAAAATCATTTTTCTTTTTGCCGCGCAGAGTAGCAACAAGGCCAACAACTTCGCCTTGTCTAACCTTAAAGCCGGCAACAGATTTTTTTGCCTTTCTAATTGCTGGTCGCTGACCAACAATAGCCGCAAGCTCTGATATAATATTAGGAAGGACTTTATCTTCAAATTGAGCATTTTGTTGACGCATTTTACCAAGTCCGATTGACACAACAATCTTGGAAATATTATTTAATTTTTGTTCTTTTTTTTGCATATGCTATTTATGAAAGTGTTCCTTTGCATTTTTTACAAACCCTAGTTTTTTTATCTCCCGTGATAGAATAGCCTATTCGTGAAGGCTTGGCACACGAAGGACAAATAACTTTAATATTATTCCAAGATATAGGAAGAGATATAGAAATAATTTGTCCTTTTTCGCCCTGTTTTTGAGGACGAACTGATTTCTTAACTTGATTTAATCCATGAATAAGCACCCGGCTTTTCTCGGGGTTCACTGAGGTGATTTTACCGCTTTTGCCACGGTCTTTACCTTTCATAATCATTACATTGTCTCCTTTTTTAATTTTCATAAAAATATTTAGACTATATCCGCAGCGAGCGAAACAATTTTTTCATAACCTTTCTCTTTTAATTCTCTAGGAATTGGTCCAAAAATGCGAGTGCCAACAGGTTCTTTTTTAGCATTTAAAATAACAGCGGCGTTATCTTCAAAACGAACATAAAGGCCTCCTTTTCTTCTATTATTCATTCTTGATCGCACAACAACAGCTCTCACAATATCTTTTTTCTTAATCCCCTTTCTTGGCTCAGCAACTTGTACGGAAGCGACAATGACATCTCCTATGTGAGCAAATTTTTTACGGCTACCACCAAGAATACGAAAACAACGGATAGTTTTTGCTCCTGAATTATCAGCTACTTTTAATATAGATCTTTCTTGAATCATAGTTATTGGTTTTTAAGATATTTTTTCAACAACTCTCCAGTTTTTTTCTTTTGATAGGGGCCTAGTTTCTTCTATAACGACTTTGTCTCCAATATGATAAATATTTAATTCGTCATGCGCTTTAAATTTTTTATGAGAATTAAACTGTTTTTTATATTTAGCAGATACTCTAACGCGAAGCACGGATACGACAACAGTCTTATCCATTTTATCGGACACCACTACTCCTTCTAGCCTCCTTGATTTTTTTGTAATATTTTTTTCCATTTTATTTAACTAAAACCCTTGTCTTGACTGGTAACTTGTGTCCGGCGAGACGAAAAGCGCTTCGTGCTACAGTTTCGCTTACTCCGTCCATTTCAAAAATAATTCTACCTGGCTTAACTGGGCAAACATAATGATCTACTGCCCCCTTTCCAGCGCCCATAGTGACCTCTGGTGGTTTTTTAGTAATCGGCTTATCAGGAAAAATACGAATCCAAACCTTACCTTCTCTTTTAATAAAGTTTGTAAGCGCTTTTCTAGCAGCTTCAATTTGAGCGGAGGTGATCCACGCAGACTCAAGAGATTGAAGTCCATAAGAACCAAAGCTTAACTCTAAGCCACGCGTATCTATAAGTCTATTTAAAGAGCGTCCTTTTTGCCACTTTCTATGTTTTACTTTTTTAGGTATAAGCATGAGATTTATTTAAAAATTTCTCCTTTGTAAACCCAAACCTTTATACCAATGGTTCCGTAAGCAGTCAAGGAAGTCGCTTCACCATAATCAATATCCGCGCGTAAAGTTGTTAAAGGAAGGCTCCCAGCAGCCAGCCATTCGGTCCTTGCAATTTCAGCACCGTCTAGTCGGCCGCCAACTTTTATTTTAACACCTTTCACTCCCCTTGTCGCCATTGTTTCGTCAAGATATTTTTTAATAACTCTCCTAAATTTTAGTCTGCGTTCTAAATCAGAAGCTATGTTGTGAGCCACAACAACCGCAGAAATCTCTCCTCTCGGTAGCTCTATAACATTAAGATTAATATTAGGTAAAGTCTCGCTAATTTTCTTTTTCTTTCTTAATTTGATGATTGCTTTAATAATTTCTTTATTTAGATCTTCTACTCCTTTGCCTCCGCGACCTATAATAATGCCTGGGCGAGCTGCTTTAATAAAAATCTTATAAGCATTAACTGTTCTCTCTATATTAATATCAACAATTCCTGCTTGAGATAATTTAGATGAAATAATTTTCCTAATAAGGATATCTTCTTCAAGAAAGTTTCTAGTTTGTTCGCGGTCGCCAATCCAACGAGAGTTCCATCCCTTTAATATTCCAAGCCTTAATGAAGTAGGTTTAATCTTATGTCCCATAATATTTATATAGATTTTCTTCTAAACATTCGTTTAATTGCATTATCGGCTTTAACTTTACCGACATTTTCAACCCTAGTTTCTTTTTTTATCTTTTCTGGTTTTATTAAGGAAGCCGCTTCTTGGTCTGTTACAGTTGGCTGAATAATTTTAGCCCGCTTATCAATTTTACGCTTATTAATAGATGTCTTTTTATCGACAGAAGATTTAGAAATTGTAAAACGGCTTTTCTTTATAGTATTTTCGCCAAGCACAATAGTTACATGAGAAAACTTTTTATGCAATGGGGTAGCCATACCTCTTGCACGAGGAAGCCAGCGCTTCATAACTTGGCCTTCGTCAGCCCATATTTTTTTAACATAAAGATTAGTTATAGCTATTCCTTGATTTTCGGCATTTGCAACAACGCTTTTTAAAAGCTTGATAATTGGAAGAGTTGCTCGTTCTTTTCTAAATAAAAGCTGGGCTTCTGCTTCTCCAATTGGAAGACCAGAAATTATACGAATAATCGCCCTAACTTTTCTTGGAGCAATGTCTAACTTATTTAATTTTGCCTTAATTTCAATCATTTAATAAAATTATTTTTTTGCTCCACTAGTTTTTTCTGCTTCTTTTTGAACTTTGCCTCCGTGACGCACGAATTTTTTTGTAGGAGCAAATTCTCCAAGTCTATGTCCAACCATTTCTTCCGTGACTCTGACATCAATAAAATTTTTACCAGTATGAACCGCGAACATACATCCTACCATTTCAGGAGAAATTTCTGAAGATCTTGACCATGTTTTAATGGGATTTTTTTTATCCCAAGCGAGCGTTTTTTTCAAAAGCTTTGGGTCAACATATGGTCCTTTTTTAGCGCTTCTTGACATATTTTTTATTTTTTACTCTTTTTTACTCTTCTTTTAATTATAAGGGAGCTCGACCACTTTTTTCTATCTCTGGTTTTTCTTCCTCCGGTAACTTTACCCCAAAGGGTTTTAGGCTTTCTAGTTCCTCGAGGTTGACGCCCCTCACCACCACCATATGGGTGATCACAAGGATTCATAGCAGAGCCACGAACAGTTGGGCGAACCCCCATACCTCTCATACGGCCAGCTTTGCCGATATTAACATGTCGCCAATCAGGATTAGAAACTTGCCCGATAGAAGCAAAATTATTCCAGAGAATTTTCCTAACTTCACCAGAGCTCATTTTAAGATGAGTGAAGCCACCATCGTGTCCTTGTACTTCTACAGATGAGCCAGCTGAACGAGCAATCTGTCCGCCTTTGCCTGGATTAATCTCAACACTATAAACAGATAATCCAACAGGAATATTTTTAATTCTCATTCTATTGCCAAGATTGAGTGGAGCGGACTCTCCAATAAATATCGGATCCCCCACCTTAGCTCCGTGAGGAGCAAGAGCATATCTTCTTTCGCCATCTTTATAAATTAATTTCATTATGAAAGCTGTCCTATAAGGATCATATTCTAGGGTTTCTATTTTTGCAGGAACATCAAGTTTATCAACAGCAACAAAATCAACTAATCGATAGAGTTTTTTATTACCCCCGCCTTGATGACGCACAGTAATCCGTCCAGAGTGGTTTCTGCCTGATTTTGGATTAATTCTTATCATAAGCTTTCTGTCTGGACGAACGCCACTTAAAATACTGTAGTCGGGACAGCTCATTTGTCTTCTTGATGGAGTTGTTGGTTTAAATTTTTTCATTGATAATTTGTCCTGTTTTTAAAGAAATTATTGCTTTTTTGAGTTTGCCAATGCGCACTGTGTTAACTGAAACCACATTTACTTTATGGGTCTTCTCAATTATTTTTTTAACTTCGCTTTTATTAATACCTCTGTCGACTTGAAAAGTGTACTTATTTTTATTTTTTAAAAAAGTAGCTTTTTCAGTTATATGAAGTTTTTTGATAGGGTTTTTATGAGGCATGGTAATGATTATCTATTGATTCGATCGCTTCTTTTTCAAGTAGAATATTTTTATAACATAAAATATCGTAAACGTTAAGAGATTTAGGGCTGATGCTCTTAACTTTCGGAATATTAGCTGATGCCTTGTAGATATTTTTATTTGAAGTCGCAGGAATAATTAAAACATTTTTAGAAAAAACATAAATATTTTTCGCTGCTAATTTAGTTTTTGGCTCAGTGATAGCAAGAGATTCAACAATTTTTAGTTCACCATCAGTAAGTTTTTTAGAAAGAGCGCTAAAGATCGCCGCTTGTTTCATTTTTTTATTAATTTTTACAGCAAATACTTTTTGATTAGTCGGCCCATGCGTAACTCCCCCTCCTTTCCAAATTGGAGAACGAATAGAGCCATGTCTCGCTCTACCTGTTCCTTTTTGCTTCCACGGCTTTTTACCACCACCACGCACTTCTCCGCGTCCCTTAGTGTGGGCAAGCGTAACTCGAGAATTAGCAAGTTGTGCATCAAGCGCTTGTTTTACAAGATCAGGATTCCATTTAACAGCAAAAATGCGGTCTGGAAGCTCAATTTTTCCAATAGATTCAGCTAAATTGTTGTAGAGTTCAGTAAGCATAGATTTATAAATAAATTTTAACTTTACTACCACGAGTACCTGGAATGGACCCGCGAACAGCAAGCATTTTGTTTTCAGCAGACCACTCAATGACTTTTATGCGTTTTAAAGTTTTTTGATCTCCTCCCATTCTTCCTGCCATTTTTACTCCAGGAATAACGCGTTGTGGCGCAGTAGCTCCTATAGATCCAGGAGCACGATGCCGATTCTTCTGACCATGAGTTTTAGGACCTCCAGCAAATCCATGGCGCTTAACTACTCCCTGAAATCCTTTACCTTTGGAAACACCAATCACTTTACTTAAAGTAGTACCTTCCGGGAAATCTAAATCTTCTGACTTATCAATCATAATCCAAGTCACAGGAAAAACATCTGTGTCTTTAAAGATTTGATCCATTTTTATTTTGCGGCCGATAATTAGATTAGTCATTGTGATAAAAGTCTTTTGCAAAAAAATAACCGAGATAGCCTCGGTTACTTTTTTTGTTTTTAGGCTATTTCTGTATTTAGCTCATCAATGTTTTGCATATTAAACCATTTTTACTTCTATGTCTACCCCCGCTGGAAGATTCAAGTCAGAAAGAGATTCCATAAGGCGTTGATTAGGATTCAAAATATCAATAATTCTCTTATGAACCCTCAACTCAAACTGTTCGCGACTATCTTTGTAAACAAACGATGCTCTGTTTACAGTATATTTTCTAAATTCTGTGGGTAGTGGAATCGGTCCAACAATGTCAGCGCTAGAGCGATCTAGCACCTCCACTATTTGGCGACAAGAATTATCTATTAGTCGCTGGTCGTATGATTTTATCCTTAATCTCAACTTGTCCAAGATGGTTTAATTATTTGTTAATTTTGGTAATGACTCCTGCACCAACAGTTTTTCCTCCTTCACGAATAGCAAAGCGTTGTTGTTCCTCTAGTGCGGTTGGAGAAATAAGAACAACATTAACTTTAACGGTATCTCCCGGCATAGCCATTTCAGTGCCAGCAGGAAGCTTAACTTCTCCTGTTACATCGGTGGTACGAATATAAAATTGTGGTCTATATCCTCCAAAAATAGGAGTGTGACGGCCCCCTTCTTCTTTGCTAAGTAATAATACCTCAGCTTCAAAGTCAGTATGTGGAGTAACAGATCCAGGTTTTGCAAGAACTTGTCCGCGTTGAATATTTTCTTTCTTAGTGCCTCTTAAAAGAAGTCCGGCATTATCTCCTGCTAGTCCTTCATCAAGTTGTTTGTTAAACATTTCAATGCCTGTGACAACAGTGGCTTGAGTAGGCTGCAGACCAACTATTTCTATGTTTTCATTTAGTTTAATCATGCCTCTCTCAATGCGACCAGTAACAACAGTTCCTCTGCCTTCAATTGTAAAGATATCTTCAACCGGCATAAGAAACGGTTTTTCGATTTCGCGTTTTGGTTCAGGAATATAACTATCCAAAGCATTAACAAGTTCCATAATAGGCTTATTGGCCTCATCATCAGGATTCGTTGTTTCTAATGCTTTAAGGGCTGATCCACGAATGATAGGAGTTTCTGCACCAGGATATTGATATTTAGAAAGAAGCTCTCTGATTTCGGCCTCAACTAAATCAATAAGCTCTGGATCATCAACCATGTCAGTTTTATTAAGAAAAACAACGATGGACGGAACACCTACTTGTTTTGCTAAAAGAATATGCTCTCTAGTTTGAGGCATTGGGCCATCGGCAGCGGAGACAACAAGAACTGCTCCATCCATTTGAGCGGCGCCGGTAATCATGTTTTTGATGTAGTCAGCGTGCCCAGGAGCATCTATGTGCGCATAATGACGCTTTTCTGATTCGTATTCAGAGTGATGCAAGGCAATCGTAATACCACGAGCTTTTTCTTCAGGGGCGTTGTCTATCTGGTCGACTCTTTCCTCTTTTTTAGCAAGCCCCTTGAGGAAGAGGACGTGAGTCAAAGCAGCGGTTAAAGTGGTCTTACCATGGTCGACATGACCAATGGTACCAACATTAACATGAGGCTTTGAACGTTCAAATTTTTCTGCCATTTAATTATGTAATTATTATTTATTAAAATTTTACGACTGGATAAAGTTTAAGCGATAATACAGTTTAATGTCAAATTATTTTTCTCTTTCTTAAAAAGAATTTGATTTGTATTATCTTTATATCTCGCATCCCGAAAGCTCAGTTATTCTTTCAATAGATTGCATTCCTGTAATAGGATCTTGGCCTGGAAATCTCCAATCGGGAACGCCTCCTATATTTGCTTCTTCACACATTGCCGCTTCTTGTTCAGTAGCAAAATTAGGGGAACATTCAATGTAAGGCAAAAATTCGGCTGCTGGACCAAAAAGCTCTTTTTGTCTCGTGCACCACGGACATTCCGTTGTTCCAAAAAACCTAACCCCTTTTTCAGTTAAACACCGGGCTAGTCCAGTTAATTGAGTTAATTGTTCTGGTGTAAAGACTTGCTCGGGCTGTTCTTCTGCTGGCGCAGGATCAGCTAATAGATCGTCTAAATCAATAATTGAGGCTCCTGGTAAAAGAAATGATCCATTCTTGGTTAAATAAACAACTTCCTCTTGTCCTTGAATATCAATTGTAATTTTATATAATCCCCTTTCTGTAATAATTTCTGTTATAGAAGCACTTGTTTCTGGAGGCAATAATCGACTAGTAGCGCTAAGCACTCTTTCCCTAGCTTCTTCAACGGAAATAATGCCCTGCCCAACTCCTTGATTTATTAAATAAACAGCGCTTGCACCAACCAATAGCCCAACTACTAAAAAAATAATAGGACTTATAATAATTTTTTTCATAAATTATATAATAATATCTATCTTAGATATTTACAATATCGTTAATTTTAGTAATTCTTTTGAGCCTCGTAATTGAGTTGATTATAATATTTATATTCGTTGTCTTTTTTATGGCCGTGATCGGAAATAAATAAATACCAAAATAAATAAACGCTAACAATAATTAGAATAAAGCCGGCTATCTTTCTTAGAATTATTATATTTTTTTCTATTTTTTCTTTTGCAAAATTTTCAGAAAAATAAGGAAGGTAGGCAATAATCAAAATTGGCAAAGCATGTCCAAGGGCATAACTAAAAATCAATATAATTGTACCGTAACCAATAATAGCGAACATCGCTATAATTGATCCAATGATCCAAGGACTGGTAAAAGACAAGCAATACATAATATTCCAAGCGAAAAACCAAAGAAAAATGACTTAAGTAAACTATCTGATTTTAATTTATTAATTGCTGAGTCTTTTTTACAACCACAAGCCTCTCCGCAGGGGTCGGCCTTTTTAGCAAAAATTAAATATAAAC
>Ga0209105_100398_pt1 | contig 14623 bp, 16 predicted proteins | sample SedPBSmetaG_FD_184158 | JGI IMG/M metagenome (GOLD analysis project Ga0209105, IMG submission 184158) | Freshwater sediment bacterial and archeal communities from Indian Creek, Illinois, USA to study Microbial Dark Matter (Phase II) -... | ecosystem: Environmental > Aquatic > Freshwater > Creek >...
CCAAAGTTCGTTATTCAGGCAGGTACGGATGTGTGCTCACAGAGATTACTAAACCACAGCGTCATATTTTGGAAAGCTTGGGGATAAATCTAAAAACATAGGTATAATTTTACCGGGAATTTAGGATAACAATAAGTCTTACTCAAGCGGATAAACGCGCTCCCTATTTTGCATACTTACATTCGACTTTTGCCAAAGCATTCAGGGATAATCTTAAGCCGGAAACTATTGTAATTGGTTCAAATTACTCTATTTACAGAAACGGCAAAAGCGGATTGGCAACGGTTGAAGACAGTTCTCTTTTAACCGTGGCGGCAAATAGCATATCAAATGGTATTAACGACATGATTGGCTTAGGACGACAATCTCTGGCTGATCCGATGCTACCTCTGAAAGTCAGGGAAGGACGTGAAACGGATATTAAATTTTGCACAGCCTGCGACAATTGTCTTGAACTTCTTATTCAACAGAGTCAGATAGGTTGTTGCGTCTTTGACAAGTACTATACGGATATCCTTGTGAATACTCGGAAAGAAAAAGGAACCCTTAAGATTTTCCATACTTAATTAAAACTCAGCATTAAATTTGTAAGTATGGCTATAATGCGGGGTCGTAACCCCGCATTCATGTATTTAAATAACAATAATTAGTAGGATTCTTATCTATCGGGCAATCCGGCAAAAATAACCGCTACAATGCTTTTAGCTGCTATTTATTTGTCTTCGTTGACTTTGCTTCATATTATATCAAAGGAGTTTTGGAATTTTTATAGAATAAGTAATTAATGAATTTTTATCATCGAAAACAGAACCGAGACAGTAGCAAACAGATTCGATTGAAATTCAAACAAGATCGGTAGTAATTGAGACTATCTAAAAGCACATTAGACTATTTAATGCTGGTATAAATTGGAGAACATTTATGGACACTTATGATCTCGTAGACATCATAGATAAGCATAAGCTGCGCGAAATGTTGAACAGGTTTACGGAAGCCACGGGTCTTGCTGCTATAATGACTGACAGGTGTGGAAGGAATATTACCGAACCCAGTAACTTCACAAGGCATTGCACGATGGTTAGATCAACGGAACGAGGAAAACAAGGCTGTTATGCATCCGATGCAAGATTGGGCAAGATTTCCGAAGCAAAGGGTGAACCTGCCATCGAAATGTGCCACTGTGATATTTTTGACTTGGCAGTACCTCTCATAGCTGAAGGCAGATGTTATGGTTATACATTGTGTGGACAAGTATTTATCAGCCCGCCGGATGATAAATCAATTGAAATGGCGAAAACGAGAGCTAAATTCTTCGGCATCGATACCAATGAATATTTGGAAGCTTTTATGGAAGTAAAAGTGGTCCCGCGAAGTCAGATTCTTTCTGCCGGTGAGATGCTACATATTTTTTCTAATTATATAGTGGAACTCGGTGTAAATAGTTTAATACAACAAAGACTGATAGATGAACAATATAAAAGATTCGAATTGGAAAGTGTCATTAAATCACTGGAGCTAAAAGTACTGCAATCTCAGATAAATCCACATTTCATATTTAATACTTTGAATATGGCTGCTCGCCTTGGGTATTTGGAAAACGCCAAGCAAACATCGGAGGTCATATATTCTCTTGCCAGTTTATTAAGATATTCACTAAAGAGTATGGATCAATTCATAAGTTTAAAGGAAGAGTGTTCCTATGTCGAACACTACCTTCATATCCAGAAGACAAGATATAATGATCGCATCCAGGTAAAAGTGAGCATACCTGAAAATCTTCAGAAATATCTAATTCCTATAATGAGCGTGCAACCTATAGTAGAAAATGCATTTAAACATGGCCTCGAAAACAAACCCGATGGCGGCATATTATCAATTGAAGCTTCCAATGAAGGAAATGCCTTGGAAATTAATATCATTGACAATGGTGTGGGCATAAGTCCTCAAAAACTTGAAGAGATAAGTAATCCAATGCATGAAATAATGGGTCATACCACAGGTCTTGGAATATCCAACGTGGACTTGAGGTTTAAGCGGTATTTTGGCCAAGAGTATGGTGTAACCGTTGAGAGTATTCAAAATGTCGGTACAAAAGTTCGATTGAGATTTCCTAAGACTATGAAAGAAGGTTGATTTATTGCCTTATAAAGTATTAGTTTGTGATGACGAGCCTTTGGAAAGAGAAGTTTTATCAATTATAATTAAACGTTCGGATCTGCCGCTGCTAGTTGTCGGAGAAGCAAGAAACGGCTTTGAAGCTGTACAAAAAGCTAGGGAGTTTTGTCCTGACATAGTGTTTATGGATATAAAAATGCCGGGTAAAGATGGTATTACAGCGTTAAATGAGATAAAAAACATAAATCCGAACACGAAAATAGTGATAATAACGGCTTATGACAAATTTGATTACGCTAAAGAAGCGCTGTACCTAAGCGCGGTAGATTATCTGTTAAAACCAGTGAGACCTGAAGAAATACAAACAGTTTTGCAAAAAATTGTTACTCTATTTGATGATGAAAAAGTAAAACAAACGCGCGACATAGAACTGAGAAATGCTATGAAGCGGGCAGGGAAAATGCTTAGGGCTTCGATGCTGGCAACTATGATTCTTGGGTTTGACGAGGATGAGAGGGTGATAAAAGCCCAAGCTGATCTTTTGGAGATAGATAAATTACCAGATGCAATTCTTGTGATAGTACCTGATGTAGATCCTGCTCTGCCCGGAGCAGAATTGGAAAGATACGAAATTTTCAGGCAAGTGGAGCAAATATCAAATGAACTTGAAATAGAATTCGTTTTATCTTTAGCTGAGGAAATCGTAACAGGAATTGATTCGTCAAAAGCAAGTCCTGAATTTGTGGCAGAGCAAATAAGAATTAAGATTGAAGAAAAGATGCAATCTACCGTTACTATTGGTTTTGGTAAAATTACTGGAAATTCGAAAAACATATACCAGGAAGTATGCATGGCTGCAAAAATTGGCAAGTTTTATTTGGGCGGTAATAGAATTATAACCCAAGATATAATAGATGACATGGTTGAAACAAAAGAAAACATAAGTTTTGAGGAAGAAGAGGAGTTGCTGGATTGTATACGACAGTGGCAAGAAGATAAAGCAAAAGAAATTCTAAAAGAAATTCTAAAAAAATTGGTATTATCCGGTCACGGTTCAGTGGTATTTTGTCAGACAAGGTTAGCGGAGCTTTTGAGTCTCATGTGGAGAACTGCACGGCAGGCGGGATTGATCGATCAAAAAAATAGGCATTTGGATTTCTGTCATTTGCAGAAACTTGGGAAATGCTCGAACATATCCAGTATGTTGGCTTGCTGCACGGGCTTTATTGACGAAGTGTTCGCTGAAAGCAACCGGGAACCACAAAAAAGAAACGTTGTGAAAAAAGCTGTTCAATATATTAATGAAAATTACAATCAAGATCTTAGCTTAACAGAGATAACAAAAATCATATTTATGAGTCCGGATTACTTCAGCAGATTGTTCAAAAAGGAAACCGGATGCACTTATGCTGATTATCTGACGAGAATTAGGATTGAAGAAGCTAGAAAATTTCTTACAAACCCATCATATTCTATAGCAGAGGTAGGAAAAAAAGTTGGTTATCTCGATCCTAACTATTTCAGCAAAGTCTTCAAAAAGATTGTGGGATTGCCTCCTACGGAGTATAGACAAAGAATAGGAATTACAGAAAAGTCATAAAAATACAGAATATATCGGAAAATTACAGTTAGTCTCTGTGATATATTTACAGAGATTTTTTATTGAGTAAAAACACAGAAACATCGCATTTTAATACAGAGGTAAATCAGGCTCAATGAAGAATTGTAAAGTGATATCTTAAAAATTTCATAGGAGGTGTATATTTAAGCGTTAAAATTTTGGTTTAGCAATAGTTTCTGTGAATTTTCAAAAAAAAGGGGGGTGCTGTGAGGTTTGTTGAATGACTGACTGTGGTAGGCTAAAGTTTCAATTTTCACGAGGGATGTAAAAGTTTTTAGTCTTATAAAGGCAAATGATTTTTTAAAAGGAGATGAATAGGATATGGCTACTCTTAAAAAGATTCTAATTGCTCCGAGTCGCTACGTACAGGGACCTAATGTCTTGAATGATATCGGTGAACAGCTAAAACTGTTGGGTAGCAAAGCTTTGGTGACAGGAGGAAAAACGGCTTTCAGCGTTGCCAAGGAAACCATTGTTAATAGTTTAGGAATTGCAGGTGTGGAAAGTGTCTTTGAACTTTTCGGTGGTGAGTGCTGCAGAACGGAAATTAAGCGTCTTAAAGAATTGGTTGCAAAGGAAGGAGCGAACATTATCGTTGGAGTAGGCGGTGGAAAAGTTATAGACACCGCCAAGGCTGTCGCTTACGAATTAAAATTACCGGTTGTCATAGTTCCGACCATAGCTGCTACAGATGCGCCATGCAGCGCCCTTTCAGTCATATATACTGATCATGGGGTGTTTGAGAGTTACTTGGTTTTACCTAAAAATCCTGATCTTGTACTCGTTGATACAACGATTATTGCCAAGGCTCCTGTCAGATTATTAGTCTCTGGTATGGGAGATGCGCTGGCGACTTGGTTTGAAGCTGATGCTTGTCGACAATCCAGTGCGAAAAACTTGCCTGGAGGGCATTCAACTGCTACGGCCCTAAGCTTGGCCAGGCTATGTTATGAAATAATCCTTGAGTATGGATTATCTGCTAAGCTTGCAGTAGAAAAGGGTGTGACAACACCTGCTGTAGAGAAGGTAATTGAGGCATGTACCCTTTTGAGCGGACTGGGCTTTGAAAGTTCAGGGCTGGCAGCTGCTCACGCCATTCATGATGGGTTCACCGTTCTTGATGAAACACATACTATCTACCATGGCGAAAAGGTTTCTTTTGGAACGCTTTCTCAAATGATCATGGAAAACCGCTCTACTGCCGAAATTTACGAAGTGCTTGATTTTTGCGTTTCAATTGGACTTCCTGTAACAATGAAAGAGATAAACGTAACCGAAGTTACACAAGCTAAAATTATGAAAGTTGCTGAGGCGGCTTGCCAGCCAGGTGGAATCATCCATAATATGCCATTCCCGATTACCTCAGAAGTAGTCTACAATTCTATCATGGGTGCAGATGCAATCGGTACGGCTTACTTGGCTAAAATGCAGAAAATTTGTTAAAAGCTAAACAAATAAGTGTAGGAGGATAAATAAATGAACCCAGTTGCTTTTGCTATGACAGGTTTAGTTTTTGGTCTGTGGCTAAATGCGCTCAATTTGTTGGGCATTGCTTCAACACCGGCTTCTGAAGGAGCATCTCACCCAGCCAAATCGGTAGCGGTTGGCGGCAGTTTGGTAGCTGCTATTACACTGATTATTGGCGCTGTTTGGTTGTTTGTGGGAGTGCCTTTTGGTGAAGGAGCACTGTCAGTTCAAGCTATGTTTTCCGGTATTATGGGTATGTATGGATTGTTGTGGATCGCTGTGTTTGCCATGCAATGGTTTGGTGTTGACCCGCGCCCTATTGGAAACCTTTGCCTGTTGATGGCGATTATGCAGTTCATTCACATGATTGGGTATTGGACAATAACAAACATGGCAACCGCTCATAACTGGATTGAACTGATTGTTCTTGGGACCTATGTCGTTCTTCTATATATGTTTTGGAAGCTTTTAAACGGAAAGATGGCTGCTTCACCCGTTGGCTGGTGGGCAATGGTGACAGTTGTAGGAACACTTTATCTATTGTATTTTTCCGGTGGAATTTTCCCTGCACCATAGAGTCGTAAAACTACAGAATATATCGGGAAATTACAGAAAGTCCCTGTATAGAGTTTACAGGGACTTTTTCATTGTGTGAAAATACAGAAAATACGCATTTAAATCCAGAGGTAATATATGTTTTAACGCAGAAAAGTATAATAAATTCTTAATTAAATTGGAGGTGCGTTTATTATGGGTGGAGAAGCTTTAGGGATGGTAGAAACCAAAGGGTTGATTCCTGCTGTTGAAGCAGCGGATGCCATGGTGAAAGCTGCTAATGTTAAACTTGTAGGATATGAAAAAATCGGTTCTGGTTTGGTAACAGTTCTGGTCAGGGGAGATGTAGGAGCTACAAAGGCTGCTACAGATGCAGGCGCAGCTGCTGCCCGAAAAGTGGGAGAAGTGGTGTCGGTTCACGTAATACCGAGACCTCACGGCGATGTTGAAAAGTTATTTTTTAAGACCGAGTAAGTTGCGTTTAAGTTCGAGGAGGTGAAAAAATGGAAGATCAAGCAATAAAAAAGATAGTACAGGAAGTATTAAGTAAAGTTCAGAACCAAGAAAGTGGAAAGCAAAAATCTCCAGCCAGTTCTAACCCAGGTCTCACTGAATTTGTGGGTACGGCTATCGGCGATACAATAGGTCTGGTAATAGCCAATATTGATCCTGCTTTACATGAAAAATTAGGATTTAACAAGAAATACCGTTCCATAGGAATAATAGGCGCGAGAACTGGTGCAGGCCCTCAAATCATGGCCGCTGATGAGGCAGTCAAGGCAACTAACACCGAAATTGTGTCAATCGAGTTGGCCAGAGATACAAAAGGTGGTGCAGGTCATGGCTGTATGATAATTTTTGGAGCCGAAGAAGTATCTGATGCACGTAGAGCGGTGGAGGTATGCTTGAAAGAGCTTTCCAGGACTTTTGGTGATGTCTATGCTAATGAAGCCGGTCATCTTGAGTTTCAGTACACAGCTCGTGCGAGTTATGCTGTGGAAAAGGCATTCAATGCACCGATTGGAAAGGCTTTCGGACTAATAGTTGGAGCGCCTGCTGCCATAGGTGTGGTATGTTGCGACGCCGCAGTTAAAGCAGCCGAGGTAAATGTGGTAGGATATGCAAGTCCATCAAAGGGAACCAGCATGACCAATGAGGCTATACTCTTTATTTCTGGAGATTCAGGAGCTGTGCGACAATCCTTGATTACCTCACGGGAGGTAGGGATAAAGCTGCTGGCTACTCTTGGAGAAGAACCTAAATCATTGGGAGTTCCATACATTTAGAAGTGGAAAGGAGGGAAAGAAATGAAATCCAAGAGGTTTCAAGCCCTTGCTGAAAGACCTGTCAATAAGGATGGATTTGTAGCGGAGTGGCCTGAAGTGGGTCTAATAGCGATCGGAAGTCCAAATGATCCAAGACCCAGCATTAAGATAGCGTCTGGTAAAATTGTCGAAATGGATGGGAAACAGCGGGAAGAGTTTGATTTAATAGATAGGTTCATAGCCGATTATGGCATAGATTTAGATATTGCCGGTAAAGCAATGGCTATTGAAAGCGTAGAAATTGCTCGCATGCTTGTCGACATAAATGTTTCCAGAGAAAAGGTATTAAAAGTAACTAAAGGCTTGACGCCGGCAAAAATAGTCGATGTAATTGAAAAAATGAATATATTGGAAATAATGATGGCTATGCAGAAGATGCGGGCGCGAAAGAGACCGGGAAATCAGTGTCATGTAACAAATGTCAGAGATAATCCGGTTCTTATAGCAGCAGATGCCGCTGAAGGAGCCCTAAGAGGTTTTGACGAACAAGAAACCACCGTTGGTATAACTAGATATGCTCCATTTAATGCATTGGCTCTTTTAATCGGGGCACAAACAGGCAGGGGGGGAGTATTGACCCAGTGTGCTTTGGAAGAATCCTTTGAGTTGACATTAGGTATGAGAGGATTGACTACATATGCAGAAACAATCTCTGTGTATGGTACAGAGCAGGTATTTGTCGATGGAGATGACACTCCATGGTCAAAGGCCTTTCTAGCTTCAGCTTACGCTTCCAGAGGTCTTAAGATGAGATTTACATCCGGTACAGGCTCTGAAGTACAAATGGGTTATGCTGAAGGAAAGTCTATGCTCTATCTGGAAGCCAAATGCATATTGATAGCCAAAGCAGCCGGGGTACAAGGGCTTCAGAATGGATCAATCAGTTGTATTGGTGTGCCGGGTGCGGTACCAACAGGTATTAGAGTTGTGGCGGGTGAAAATTTAATAACTATGATGCTGGACCTCGAAGTTGCATCAGGTAATGATCAGACTTTCTCTCATTCGGATATACGAAGGACTGCCAGGCTAATGCCACAACTTTTGGCAGGGACTGACCTTATATTATCCGGTTATAGCGCTGTGCCTAATTATGATAATATGTTTGCCGGTTCGAATTTTGACATAGAAGATGTAGATGATTATCTCGTGCTTCAACGGGATCTGATGGTTGAAGGAGGGCTTCGTCCTGTTACCGAAGAAGAGACCATTACAGTAAGGAATAAGGCTGCCAAAATTCTTCAAGCCGTATTTAAAAAATTAGGTCTGCCTACAGTAACCGACGAAGAAGTGGAAGCGGCTACATTAGCTCATGGTTCAAGAGATATGCCGGCTCGTGATGTAAATGAAGACATAAAAGCAGCCACGGAAATGATGCAGAAGCGAATCACCGGTCTGGATGTTGCTCGGGTTATTGCGGAAAGCGGTTATACAGACGTAGCGGTCAATATATTAAACATGCTTAAACAGCGCATAGCCGGAGATTATCTTCATACATCAGCAGTGTTAGATAAGTCATTCAACATTGACTCCGCAGTTAATAATCCAAATGATTATGCCGGTCCGGGTACAGGCTATCGCTTATCACCCGAAAGATGGAAAGAGATAAAAGAAATTTTCCAGGCATTAAAGCCCGAATCTTTTAATACAAGGGAGGGAGCATAGTTATGATTAGCAGTGAAGACCTCATCGATGAAGTAGTTAATGAGGTATTAAAAAGATTGCAGGACAAAATTCTAGCTCCGTCCTCACCTGCAAAAAAAATTGTACAGTTTGACCTTGAAGAAATAGGCGAAGCTAAAAGAGGAACAAAAGGGGATGAAGTTGTAATTGGCATATCACCAGCTTATGGCAAAAAATTCAAAGAGAATATTATGAGTATTCCATTAAATGAAATAATCAGGGAAATTCTAGCTGGGATTGCTGAAGAAGGCCTGAGTTCCAGGCTAATTAGAGTCAAACATACCGCCGATGTTGCTTTTATCGCTTATACTGCAGCGAAATTATCAGGTTCAGGAATCGGTATAGGTATTCAATCGAGAGGAACAATCGTTATACATCAGAAAGATCTGCAACCACTTAACAATCTTGAACTATTCCCTCAATGTCCGGTTTTAAATTTGGATACTTATAGAGGAATTGGTAAAAATGCCGCTCGGTATGCTAAAGGAGAATCTCCGACCCCTGTTACTGTGCAGAACGATCAAATGGCGAGGCCTAAGTTTCAAGCAAAAGCTGCAGTCATGCACAATTTCGAAACGGGTTACGTAACATCTGGTGCAAAACCTGTTGAACTGAGAGGTTTATTCGGCAGGGAGGGTAAAATAAATGATAAATGAAAAGATGATAGAAGAAATAATAAGGGAAATATTAAATGAAATAGAAAATACAAAGGAAAAGGTTAAAGAGAAAACAACTACTCGGAGCACCCAAGGGTTTAACCCAAAAACTGATTATCCAATCGGGGTTAAACGTAAAGACTTGATCAAAACATCTTCAGGTAAAAATCTTGATGATATTACTTTGGATCAGGTCATCAAAGGAAATATCAGCGTTGATGATTTCAGAATAACCGCAGACACGTTGCTTCTACAGGCAGAAATTGCTGAAGCCGTCGAACGAAAACAATTGGCTGTTAATTTGAGAAGGGCCGCTGAACTTACGAGGGTGCCGGATGAACGCATATTGGAAATATATGCTGCTTTGCGTCCCTACAGGTCAAGCAAGCAAGAACTTCTGGATTTAGCAGAAGAGCTAGAGAAAAGATACAACGCAACCATATGTGCCGCGCTTGTACGGGAGGCATCTGAAGTGTATGAACAGCGTAAAAGATTAAAAGGAATGGAATAAAGCGGTTAGCATTTTGCTTACATTAAAATTTAATATTAGTGTGCAGCTTTCAGAGTTACTGCTTATTATCTTTACAGAATATTCTAAAATTGTAAATAATAAATGGAGAATTGAGTATGATCATTGCAGGTGCAGACATCGGCAATAATACAACTGAGATAGCACTGGCCAGGATCAAAGGACACAAGCCCGAGTTCGTAGCTGTTGGTATATCAACAACTACCGGAATTAAGGGAACACCCGATAATGTAGTAGGGGTAAGGCTGGCGCTCGAAGATGCAGTAAGAAAAGCTGGGATCTCTTTTAAAGACATTGATTTAATCAAGATCAATGAAGCCACTCCGGTTATCGCAGATGTAGCCATGGAAACTATTACTGAAACAATAATTACTGAATCAACGATGATAGGGCACAATCCGTCAACACCGGGGGGAGTGGGGCTAGGTACAGGGGTAACTGTTCCTGTTTTTAACCTTGATGAGTGCAAAGTTGGGGAAGATCTAATAGCCATTATTCCTAAAAATGTGGATTTTGAAGATGCAGCGAATTTTATTAATAAAGCTTTAAAAAGAGGATTAAACATTAACGGTGCTATAGTACAAAAGGATGACGGTGTACTCATTTCTAACAGGATAGTAAAACGCATCCCGATAGTCGATGAAGTAAGCCTTATTGAAAAAGTGCCGTTGAAGACGAAGGCAGTCGTAGAAGTTGCAGAACCTGGATTTACTGTTAAGACACTATCAAATCCCTATGGGATTGCGACTCAGTTCGATCTGAACCCTGATGAGACAAAAAGCATAGTACCTATTGCCAGAGCTTTGATAGGCAATAGGTCTGCTGTGGTTATTAGGACGCCTTTAGGAGATGTAAAAGAAAGAAAAATTCCTGCCGGCAGTCTTTTGATAAGAGGTGAAAATGCGAAGGGAACTGCAGATATAGAAAATGGTTCGGATTTGATAATGGAAATGGTGGAAAGGTTGTGGCCTCTCACGGACGTAGAGGGCAGTGCCGGCAGCAACGCAAATGGTCTTTTATCCCGAGTTCGTGAAATTATGTCGATTGTAACGGGTCAGACTACAAACGATATAAAAATACAGGATATACTTGCAGTTGATACTTTGGTGAGGCAAAAAGTAAAGGGAGGACTTGCAAACGAATTTTTTTCTGAAGATGCTGTAGCCCTAGCCGCAATGGTTAAAAGCTCCAGATTGCCCATGGAAAAAGTAGCTAAAAAAATTGGTGATGAGATTAAAATACCTGTGCAGATAGGCGGCATAGAAGCTAGTATGGCTATTTTAGGGGCGCTCACAACTCCCGGGGTTACTTTTCCTTTGGCCGTACTTGATCTGGGAGGAGGCTCAACTGACGCTGCATTCATAAACGGGGAAAACAAGATCAAAGCGGTTCATTTAGCAGGAGCAGGAGAAATGGTCAATATGCTGATTGCTGCAGAGCTTGGCATTAATGATAAGAGCATTGTTGAAGATATAAAGCGATATCCTGTGGCTAAAGTTGAGAGTCTGTTTTCCATAAGATTGGAGGACGGAATTGTGAAATTCTATGAGGAACCTCTGGATCCAAAGGTGTTTGCCAGGGTGGTGCTTCTTAAGGAAGGGGAACTTGTGCCGCTTCCTGCAGAATTGAATGTTGAAAAAATAAGAATGGTTCGAAGAAAGGCAAAAGAACAAGTATTTGTTAAAAATGCACTAAGAGCCTTATCGAGAGTTGCTCCGGCAAGTAATATAAGATTGATCGATTTTGTGGTGCTGGTTGGAGGTTCAGCATTGGATTTCGAAATTCCGGAGATAATTTCTGATGCTCTTGCTGAGTATGGCATTGTATCTGGACGTGGCAATATAAGAGGGTGTGAAGGACCAAGAAATGCCGTTGCTACGGGTCTTGTCCTGTCAGGTTTTAAAATATGAAAGTTTATGAAGATATCAAACCTTCCGTTATCATATATTATGAAAATCCTGCGATAAATCATGCCGAACTTAGGCTTATTAAAGAAGGGTTGGAAGAAGAAGGGGTACCTGTTGAAACAAAAATTGCTAAGGACAATGTAGAATCTCTAGCAATCAATGCGGCAAGGGAATCCAGGCTTGGAATCGGGATAGGGTTATCTTCCGGGGGTGTGTGCCATTTGCAGCACCGACGTATGCTTCCGGGTAATCCAATTATGAAGATACAGTTTGGAGTGCAGGATAAAAGTTACTATCGTCTTTTAGGATGTAATGCGGCTCGGCTTGCCAAGATCATGCCGTTAAAATGGATGTAATGTATAAAGGAGGTAAACTGTGGAAAGACAAGCTTTGGGACTGATAGAGTCGAAAGGTTTTGTTTCGGCAATTGAAGCGGCTGATGCAGCGCTTAAAGCAGCAGATGTGAGACTTTTAGGCTATGAAATGACAAAAGGTCAAGGTCTTATTACTATCAAACTTGAAGGAAATGTTTCAGCAATAGAAACTGCTGTTGCCACCGCATCTGCAGCAGCTTCCAAATTGGGGGCTCTGGTATCCGCACATGTCATTCCGAGACCCCATGAACATATAAACATATTTATCGAAGATAAAATAGCAAAAAACATTAAGAAGGATACTGCTGAAGCTTTGGTAGCACATGAGGAGGTTACTACTGAGGAGGTTATTACTGAGGAATGCACAGAAGCACCATATGAAGCTCAAAGTTTAGCCACCTGTAACCTTTGCAAAGATATTAATTGCCCCAGAAAAAAGGGTGAACCACGCTCTATGTGCTTTCATTACCTGCAGGATTAAGAGGCATTGATGTTGGACATAAACGCAGATTTGAAAGATTTAGTAAGGAAAATTGTTGAGCGGAATTTTTATCAAAACCCAGACAGCTGTTTACATCTGGTAGTCAATGTATCCGCACGGCATGTACATCTTTGTCCTGAGCACATCGAAGTTCTTTTTGGCAAGAATTACAACCTGACCCCAATTAGAGATCTCATGCAACCCGGAGAATTTGCCGCAAAAGAACAGGTGATAGTGGTAGGACCTAAAGGCATCCTTCAAAATGTGCGTGTTCTGGGACCATCCCGCAAGACTACACAAGTTGAGATTTCCAAAACGGATGCTTATGTGTTAGGACTTAACCCGCCTGTGAAGGCATCCGGCACCCATGAAGATACACCTAGCTGTATTCTTGTTGGGATTATGGGAGGTTTAAAATTAGATAAGGGGCTTATACTTGCTGAAAGGCACATACATATGCCACAGAATATAGCAGAAAAAATTGGTTTAAAAGACAGACAGATGGTAAAGGTCAGAACCGAAGGGAAAAGAAAGGTAATTTTTGAAAATGTTCTTATCAGAGTATCTCCCGACTTTGTTCTTGAGATGCATGTAGATACCGATGAAGCCAATGCTTCCGGTGTTGAAAACGGGGATATGGTATGCTTGATGATTTGATAGTAATTTAGGTTAGATTTGGGACAGTATTTAACTCCTAAAGTTAATCCGCGCATTTGGCAACTATTGAGAGCAAAGTATTGCCAGAGAGGAAGTGTATACTTGGAAGCGGCGGAAATAGAAATTAAGATAAAAAAAATAGCATATGACATTATAAAAAGGTATTTAGAAAAAAGATTGTTAGTAATTTTTACCGGAGGCACCGTTGGGTTTGCTGATGCCATGAGTGAAATAAAAAGGGCACTTTTGGATAACGAGTTGAAGTGTGATGTTTTGTTTTCAAAACCAGCAGCACAAATTCATGATGTGACCTCAATTTCTAAAGAACTAAATGCCGAAAAAATAATAGTTGAAGGTATTGATACCATAAAATCTTTTAAGGATTTCTTGGGCAGCTATTCAGCTATTGTTGCAGGAGTGTTAACAAGAAGTTCGGCATCAAAACTTGCCCGATTATATTTGGATACTTATGTGGTTCAAACAATTATAAATTCGCTCATGATGGGCATACCGGTTGTGTCTGCTGTTGACGCTGCTGATCCTAAAACGGAGGGCTGGGAGAATTTAGGATTTATGTGGGCTAACGAGGCGCTTAAAAATGCATTTGAAGAAAATATTAACACACTTTCAGGATACGGTGTAAAATTTTGCAAAGCAAAAGATTTATATCCAGAGATCGCCTCTCTTTATTTTTATAATTGCATAGAAAATACTTTGGCAAAACCAAATTTTGATGTGATAAGGTTAGAAAGAAAAGTTGTAACCAGAGATGACATTGTACTCCATTTGAAGGAGGGGTGCAAATTTTCAATTCCCAAAAATGCAGTAATTACCCCATTCGCCTTGGATGTTATAAAGGAAAATAATATATGTGTATTAAGGGAGTAAAGGAGGCAAAGGATGCAGATTGGCAAAGTAATAGGTACGGTGGTTGCTACTCGGAAAAATGATACGCTCGTGGGCTCAAAACTTCTTATCGTAAAGCCTTTAAACAGTAATTTTAAAGAGTTTGATTCGAATGAAATTGAATCAAAAGAAATAATAGTCGCTGTGGATACTGTGGGGGCGGGGACCGGGGAAGTGGTGCTATTGGTGAGAGGAAGTATAGCAAATAGAGTAATGGTTGACACAAATTCTCCTGTAGATGCCGCCGTCATAGGGATTATTGATGATATGGAGATAAGCGGGTGAGAATAGAGTATGGCGTCTATATACACAAAAACCGGTGACGAAGGCATGACAGGGTTATTTGGAGG
>Ga0209105_100399_pt1 | contig 14611 bp, 9 predicted proteins | sample SedPBSmetaG_FD_184158 | JGI IMG/M metagenome (GOLD analysis project Ga0209105, IMG submission 184158) | Freshwater sediment bacterial and archeal communities from Indian Creek, Illinois, USA to study Microbial Dark Matter (Phase II) -... | ecosystem: Environmental > Aquatic > Freshwater > Creek >...
AATAAGTAAGGTTTAAGAGAATCATCGATTTTTTTAGGATATAAGAATATTAAGATTCCCGTGTCATCTTTTTAGCGATATTGTGACATGGGTTTTTATTTTAGTATAGTAAATTTTTGAGATTGATGTTTTTGTGACAATATGCTTGACGTATACTTGTACAAAGGATAATATACGATTCATATGTCCTTTAATTGTATATTCGTTCATTCTGATGGAATTCTCTTTATGTTTTTTATGGGTGGTTATTGGATAAGGGGTTGACTTACATGGATAAGCTTTCTCAAAAAGCACAGAGTCTTTGGGCTAAGAAGGCAAAAAACAACGGTCTGGCTTGGTTACCGCTGGTTATTCATATGAGAGACTCCGCTGAGATCGCAAAAAAACTATGGAATCATTGGCTGTCTGAAGGCGCAAAAACTGTGGTTAGTACCGGCATTGAAGATAAAGAGAGCGCTGAGCGACTGTTTGTATTTTTGGCAGCGGTTCATGATCTCGGCAAAGCGACACCTGTTTTTCAATCGAAAAAATCTATGCACAGCGAGTTAGACGAGCGGATAGAGACACGCATACAAAAAGCCGGGCTTCCAATAAATCCTGTTTCCTTTTTTTCACGAGCATCAAAAACACCTCATGCATTGGCAACACAAATATTATTAGAAAATGCTGATTGCGATAAGAATATTTCCGCCATCGCAGGAGCACACCACGGTAAACCGCCGGGGTTTACTGATTTGATAAACTCCGGTATGAACACATTTCCGGAGAATTTTCATCTGGGCAAAGAAGGCAAAGATGCATGGGCTGGCGTTCAGCGGGAACTAATTGAATATGCTTTGGAACTTGCCGGATTTTCTTCATTAAGCGAGCTTCCTAAGCCTAATATGGCGGCGCAGGTATTACTTAGCGGTTTGGTAATAATGGCGGATTGGATTGTCAGCAGGGAAGAAGATTTCGATTATATCGACCATGAAAACATAGGGTTGACGAATACAAATAAACGAGTTGATAAAGCCTGGGCGTTGCTTGAGCTGCCTTATTTATGGAAAGCAAGAGACTTTTGGATGAGCTCAGATCTGTATTTAGAGAATTTTGGGTTTACGGCAAATCAGATGCAAGACATCGCGGTAAAAACGGCAAAAGATATAAAGATACCCGGTATTTTTATTCTTGAAGCACCGATGGGGATAGGTAAAACCGAAGCCGCTTTAGTGATTGCGGAGATATTTGCTGACAAAGCAAAGTGTAAGGGCGTGTTTTTCGCACTTCCGACACAAGCGACATCCGATGCGATTTTTCCGCGAATCCTAAATTGGGTAGATAATCTGGACAAAACTGAATTGCGCTCCATTCGCCTTATGCACGGCAAGGCACAGTTCAATGAGGCTTATCAAAATTTGATTGACGGAATCAATATAGATGACGAAGATGGCAGCGTAATAGTGCATGAGTGGTTCAATGGCAGAAAGAGAGCGATGCTTGATGACTTTGTGGTGGGAACAATAGATCAGCTTCTTTTGGCTGCACTAAAACAAAAGCATGTGATGCTACGTCATTTGGGATTGTCCAATAAAGTTGTAATCATCGATGAATGTCATGCCTATGACGCATATATGAGCCAATATCTCAACATGGCATTAAGCTGGCTTGGTGCATATAATGTGCCGGTTATAGTGCTATCGGCAACTTTGCCAATAAAAAAACGCCGGGAACTTATTGATGCATATATGAATACCGGCGTAGCCATGAGTGTTCAATCTGACCCCTTAGGAAGAAGCAGACAAGCAAATATACAGAAGCCGGAGGGGGAAGAAGTCTGTGAGTATCCTGTTATTACATACTCTGATGGGAAAAAGCTTGGTAAAGCAGTAATTCCCACAGAAGGTGATACGCGGAAAGTACAATTAGATTATCTTTCAGAAGAAATGGTTATAGAGAAAGTGGAGTTCCTATTGGCTGAGGGGGGGTGTGCTGGGATCATTGTTAACACTGTAGGAAAGGCACAGAAACTGGCCGAGAGGCTGTCTGAGCATTTCGGGGAAGAAACCGTGAGGCTGTTACATTCGCGTTATATTGCCCCGGATCGTGCAAGAAAAGAGAAGAAGCTGCTCGAAGAGCTGGGAAAACCCGGAGCTAACACTAAGCGTCCGTTTAAGTGTATTGTCATAGGCACACAGGTGCTTGAGCAGTCACTTGATATAGATTTTGATGTTTTGATAACTGACATTTGTCCCATGGATTTGTTACTGCAGCGGATAGGGCGTCTTCATAGGCATTCAAGAAAAAGACCTGAGAAACTTATAACGCCAATGTGTCTTATTACAGGCTTAAAAGATGATGATTTTGAATCCGGAACTAAAAGCATATATGGCAAGTATTTGCTGATGCGCACTATGGAGTGGCTGCCAAAACAAATTGTTCTCCCTGATGACATATCAAGGCTGGTACAAGATGTTTATAATGACAATAAGCATCCTTTACCTGAGCCGCCTGATTATTCGAAAGCTGCTGAAGTGCATAAAAACCGCATAGCTGATAAAGAAAAACGTGCTAAGGACTTCCGTATTAATTCTCCATGGTTTGGGGGAAATCTGTGCGGATGGTTAAACACCGACGTTTCAGACAAGAGTGGAGAAGCTGCAGTTCGTGATGCTGACGAATCGATAGAGATAATATTGGTGCGGTCTAAAAGAGATAAGAAGCTTTATTTTTTGCCTTGGGTAGAAGACGGACGTGAGATTCCATACAATGAAACACCTGACGCAGAAACCGCACGTGCTCTTGCGCGTTGCTGTGTACGCTTACCTACTGAGTTATGTTCCCCATGGAATATTTATAATACTATTAAAACATTAGAAAATTTAAACAGCGAAAGGTTGTCTGAATGGCAAAAATCACAGTGGCTCTCAGGTGAACTGGTCTTAATTACAGACGAAGAATTTTCGGTTGTGCTTTGTGATTATCGCTTGACTTACGATAAATATTTGGGAATGCTTTGTGTAAAGGAGGACAAGTCATATGTCAAACAAGGAGTTTAACCTAATTCATGAGCCGTGGATACTGGCATTAAAGCCTGACTGTACGATGGAAGAGGTTTCCCTGCTGGAATTGTTCAGGGATGCTCATAAGTGGCGTCGTCTCGCAGGGGAAATGCCAACGCAGGATGTGGCGGTATTAAGGCTGTTGCTGGCGATTGCACATGCAGTGTTCAGCTGGTATGATCCTGACGGAAACTTTGCACCGTTGTCTTCTTCTGAGGATGCGCTTAAACGCTGGAAGGAAATTTGGGATAAATGTGAGTTTCCTGTGAAAGTTATTGAAGACTATCTGCTGCACTTCGAAGACCGGTTTTGGCTTATTCACTCGCAACATCCGTTTTATCAGGTGGCTGATCTAGACAGAGCAACGGATTATACATCCGCAAAACTAAATGGAGAGCTTTCAGAGAGCGGAAATAAAATCCGTTTGTTCCCCCAACGCACAGGCGAGGCTAAAAGAAAGCTTCGATACTCGGAAGCAGCCAGATGGCTCCTTTATGTCAATGCATTTGATGATACCTCAGCTAAGCCAAAACAGAAAGGGCTTCTTAGCCCCGGCGCCGGATGGCTGGGGAAGCTGGGACTTATAACAGCGGTCGGAGACAATGTATTCGAAACAATAATGCTTAATCTAGTTTTTCTAAAAGATGGAGAGGACAAGCTTTGGGGAAAAGAAAAGCCGATTTGGGAGCAACCTGTCAGATCAAGCGAGCGTGAACTAATTATCATGCCGGACAACCCTTCTGAACTTTTGAGCTTGCAGTCGCGACGTCTTTTGTTAAAGAGAGAGAAAGATAAAGTAACCGGCTTCGCGCTTTTAGGCGGTGATTTCTTTGAGAAGGAAAATGCATTTGCCGAGCAGATGACAGTCTGGAGAAATGCAAATAAGAACAAGAACGAAGTTCCTAAGTTCCATCCCAGGCGTCATGACCCTTCCCGTCAGATATGGAGAGATTTCCCGGCTTTAGTTTCTCAGGGTGACGGTAAACGCCGTGCAGGGATCGTTAATTGGCTTGCCCGACTAAAACACGAAAAGCTTTTATCACAATCGAATACCTGCTTTCAGATTGCTGCCGTAAATTACGGGGATAAAGATTTTTTCGTTGACGATGTTTTTAGCGACTCATTAACATTTAACGCAGGGTTGTTGATGGCTTTAGGTGAGGCATGGATTGCAAGAATTATTGATGAATTAAATTTAACAGATAAACTTGTGCAAAGCGCAGGGAGACTGGCACAGAATCTTGCTAAGGCAGCTGGGAATTCGGATGGGAACTCACAAAGAAACATTGCAATGGAACAGACGTATTTTCGTTTGGATGTACCGTTTCGCAGATGGCTTGAGAAGATTGATCCTGAAATGGATGAAATGAGCATTGTTTGTGATCAATGGTGGAAGCAGACACAGCTTATTGTTCGTGATTTTGGCGAAGAATTGGTTGGACAGGTTGGGATGAAATCTTTTGTCGGACGAGTTGTAACAGAAAACAACAGTAAGAAACGTTATACTGCGCCTGAGGCGTTTAATCGCTTTTTATATGAAACATCACATAAAGATATGCTGAAGGGAGGAAAATGAGAGTGAGCGGAGAAGCTAAACAGGCACGTAGTTTTGTAAAACGTAAAATCGCCCGGATGATTGAAAGCAAAACACAATCCGGAGTCAAAGCAGAACTGGCAATGTTACGGCGCGGTATCGGCAAAGCACCCGGCAGCATGCCGGAGCTTTGGAATGTAACTCTTAGCGGTCTGCCGGAAATACTGCTAAGCAAAAACGAGGAACCAACCAAAGGAGAATGGGCGGTACATACGGCATTGACTCTTTATGCTCTGCACCAACAAGGCAAAGACCCAGGAAGGCAATGCATGCAAAAAGAAGGAGAAAACCTTGGTATTGCTGCTCGAAGATTGGTTGATCGCGAAAAGAGCAATGAAGAAGCTGTTGTTCGGCGTTTTCAGTCAGTGGCCTTATCGGATAATTTTGAGAGGCTTTCATGGCATTTGCGCGGCTTGGTTCAATTATTGAAGTCCAAAGATATACAATTGGATTACCCTGCATTGACGGAAGATTTATATTGGTTTCATTTTAATGACAGACGGGACGGAATACGCCTCAGATGGGGACAGGATTTTTATCGCTCAATTGAATCTATAAGCGAAGATGATCAAACAGAAACAAAGGAGGACGCTATCGATGAAAAACAATAGGTTGTATTTGGATATACACATTTTACAGACAGTGCCGCCGAGTTGTGTAAATAGAGATGATACCGGCAGTCCTAAAACCGCTATGTACGGCGGTGCAATGCGTGCGCGTGTTTCCTCTCAAAGCTGGAAACGTGCCGTAAGAACTATGTTCAGGGATTTATTGCCAAACGAAGCATTAGGTGTTAGAACTAAGAAGATAGTTTCTATGGTTGCTAATGAATTACGTTCTTTGGGGCTGGAAATTAATCCTGAGGAATCTGCAAAGCGGATTTTAGAAAATGCAGGTTTGAAAATCAAGTCAATAGAGAAAGGGACGGATGCTTTGTTTTTCCTAAGCTTTGCACAGGCAAAGGCATTGGCGAGATTAGCACTTGAATGTCCGGATATCCTCTCGGATAAAGCTTCAAAAGAATCAAAAGAGAAATCACATTACGCATTAAAGCAGTTTCCCGGAATCGATGTTGCTTTGTTTGGACGCATGGTGGCGGACGATCCTTCGCTTAATAATGATGCTTGTGTACAAGTTGCCCACAGCATCTCGACACATAAAATAAATAACGAATACGATTATTTTACGGCTGTAGACGACATGTCCGATGAAGATGAAGCAGGAGCGGGACATATCGGGACAGTGGAATTTAACTCCTCAACGCTTTACAGATATGCAACTGTGGCGGTTCATGAGTTAAATAGGCAATTAGCCGATGAAACCATAAATGCCGTGCTTTGCTTTGTTAAAGCCTTTGTGAGTTCAATGCCGACAGGAAAGCAAAATACTTTTGCTAATCGCACATTACCGGATGCATTACTCATCACGTTACGCAAAGATCAGCCTATCAACTTTGTGGGAGCATTTGAAAAGCCGATATCCGCAAGTGATGAAGGATATGTAGCTGCCTCAGCGAAACGCCTGACTGCCCATGTTATGAGTGTTTATAAAAGCTTTGCAAAAGAACCTGTGCGATCTCTGGTTACAGGTGAGCTATTATCCGCTCTTGGCACTGTTCAGCCGCTCGAAGATTTGATAAAGACATTAAAAGATGCTATTCGTGAGCAAATGTCTGATAGCGGAGGGCTGCAATGAGTACGCTGCTTATGCGTCTTGCGGCGCCTTTGCAGTCTTGGGGCGCAGATGCAAAGTTTGATAGGCGCGGAACGGAGCGCATACCTACAAAAAGCGGAGTTATTGGTCTTGTAGGTGCAGCGTTAGGGCGGCGGCGCGATGAAAGTATAGATGATTTAACTGGCTTGCGTTTCGGCGTGCGAATTGAACAAGAAGGAGCACTTTTAAGAGATTATCATACAGCAAAAGGCGAAAAACCGTATATCACCAATCGCTATTATTTGGCGGATGCGGTTTTTCTGGCTGGTCTTGAAGGGAGCAATGATCTTCTGCGCGAGATTGAGTATGCATTAATGTATCCGGCATTTCCGCTTTTTCTCGGACGACGTTCATGCCCGCCTGAAGGACAAGTCTTGCTTGGAATTCGTTATGGAAAAACACTTATGGAAGCATTGAGAGAACAACCATGGGTGGTCAGCGATTGGGCAAAAAGAAGAGAAGAAACTGAAGTTAGATTGCGTATAGTGACTGATGTGGAAACCACAGATGTAAATGCGTATTTTCAGCGAGATGTTCCGCTTTCATTTAATCAGTCGCATAGGAAATTCGTATTTCGTCGAATTCTCGAATCTACTCCGCTTTATGTATCCAATCCCGATAGTAAAAGATTTATTATGCAAAGTTCCACGGCACACGACCCAATGACTGAATTAAAGGGGGGATAATTTATGTTTTTATCCCGTATACAACTCAACGCAAATCTAAGAGATACGATGCGGGCGCTTTCTTCACCCAAAATCATTCACAATACGATAGTGACTAGTTTTTTGCACAGTCTTGATGTGGATAATGAGCGAATACTTTGGCGTGTGGATTATTTGGGAGAAAAGTGTTTTTTATTGGTGCTGAGCGCACAGCAGCCCGATTTTAAGCACATTGCGGAGCGATTTGGATATCCTCGGAACGAACCTCAATGGGAAACTAAGAATTACGATTTACTATTAAATAGGATTAATACAGGGCAGGTTTGGAGATTTCGCCTTCGTGCCAATCCTGTACGAAGCAGCAGCAAAGAAAAAGATCCTATATCAGGACGCGGGAAAGTTTTTGCGCATGTTACAACGGAACAGCAAAAGCAATGGTTATTGTCGCGGGCAAAGAATTGTGGGTTCCTGCTTAATGAAAACGAATTTGATGTTGTATATACGGAATGGAAGAAATTTAATAAAGGAATTGATCGCAGCCATGAGGTATCATTGCGTGTATCAGATTTTGAGGGAAAACTTACGATAGCAGACGTCGAAATATTTAAAAAAGTGTTGCTTTCTGGTTTAGGCAGGGCAAAAGCTTATGGTTGTGGTATGATGACAATTGCAGGTTGCGAAAGTGTTTGCCATGAGTGATCAACCTGTGGTGGGGAAACCCGAATTACAAGCATTACCAACTATACGTGACAGGATATCATTTCTATATTTGGAGCACTGTTTGTTGAGTAGACAAGATGGCGCTATCACCGTTACTGATGCGCGAGGTACCGTTCATGTTCCTGCGGCATCATTAAGTGTGCTGTTGTTAGGACCCGGAACAAATGTTTCGCATCGGGCTATGGAATTAATAGGCGATGCCGGAACAAGCGTTGTTTGGGTAGGAGAACATGGCGTTCGTTACTATGCCAATGGTCGACCCTTGACGCATTCCGCTCGTCTTTTAATAAAGCAGGCAGAACTGGTTTCTAATGTACGGTCACGGATCACTGTAGCACGGAAGATGTACCAAATGCGGTTTCCCGATGAAGATGTTTCCATGTTATCAATGCAGCAGTTGCGCGGAAGGGAAGGGGCACGAATTAGAGCGGTTTATCGTCATGCTTCCAAGCAAACCGGTGTTCCGTGGTATGGCCGGGAGTACGATCCGGATAATTTTAATGAAGGAGACGTTGTGAATATGGCATTGTCAGCGGCACATGCTTGTTTATACGGTGTTATTCACAGTGTTATCGTTGCTTTGGGATGTTCGCCGGGCTTGGGGTTTATACATACCGGACATGAGAAATCTTTTGTATACGACATTGCTGATCTATATAAAGCGGAGATAACCATTCCCATAGCATTTGAAGTCGCTGCAAAACATACTGAAGATATAGGTTCTGTAGTAAGGCGAAGAGTTCGTGATGAGATATCAGACGGTCATGTTCTGGAACAAGCGGTCAAGGATATACATAAATTACTTTTCAGCGACAATGTGTCGTATGAGGAGATTGAAACGGACGTACTTCATCTTTGGGATGACAAAAAAGGTATAGTCCCTAATGCGGTTTCCTATGGCAAAGAATTTGACGAGATTGAGCCTGAATTATCGGTGGATGGATATGGCAAGGTTATTGAGGACGAAACATGATTGTGATTACATTGACAGACTGCCCTTCTTCACTGCGTGGGGATTTGACGAAGTGGCTTTTCGAAATAAATATCGGAGTCTATGTTGGTCAAGTGAGCGCAAGAGTTCGGGATGAGATTTGGAAGCGTATTAAAGAAAGTACTAAGTCCGGCAGAGCCACTATGGTGTTTAGCACGAACAATGAACAAGGTATGGATTTTCGAATTCATAATTCCGGTTGGGAACCAATTGATTTTGATGGATTGAAGCTGATTATGCGCCCTAGTCCTGCACGGATCAAAAAACTGGGCGAGCTTAGAATGGGCTTTAGCAATGCGGCAAGGATGCGAAAAGCCAAGCAGATGTCATCAAAAAGGTATAGCAACTTCAAAATACCTGAAAGATACCTTATTGTTGATGTTGAAACTACTGGACTATCAGCAGAGGAAGATGAAATCACTGAAATCGGGGCAATTATAGTGAACAAACATGATGTTGAAGTAGAGTTTCATTCTTTGATAAGAATTAAAGGGAATATTCCCAAACACATTACATCTCTTACCGGTATATCGGATGAAATGTTGCAGCGAGAGGGAAGAGAGCTTGCTGATGTATTAGGAGAATTTCTCGCATTTGCGGGTGAATTGCCTGTAGTATCGCATAACGCTGATTTTGATTACGGCTTCTTGCGTACAGCTTGTGAAAGATGTGGACTGCCTTTGTTTTCAAATCGAAGCATAGACACTTTAACCCTTGCCAAGCGTGTAGTAAGTGATGCGAAGAACTATAAGCTGGAGACACTTCTAACTCATCTGGGAATTGAGGTGGTCGGTGTGCATAGGAGTAGAGAGGATTGTTTTTCTACCAAGCAGCTTTATGAGAAACTCATAGAAATCATGCAAGATAAAAGTTAAAAACCGCAATTTATAAAGGTTTCCTTAGTGTGCTCCCCGCAGGTGCGGGGGTGATCCTAAGTTTGGCAAAAAACTTCTTTGCACCTTTTGGTGCTCCCCGCAGGTGCGGGGGTGATCCTGGTTGCAAGAGCCGCCTCAATGGCTAGGTGGAGTGCTCCCCGCAGGTGCGGGGGTGATCCTCTTTTCCAGATTTTAGATGTTCATAAAATATTGTGCTCCCCGCAGGTGCGGGGGTGATCCTAATACTGTTTTTTTCTTATTTGAAATTACTTCGTGCTCCCCGCAGGTGCGGGGGTGATCCTGCTCATTTTTGCAGACCGGAAATAGAATATGCGTGCTCCCCGCAGGTGCGGGGGTGATCCCAGATTGGAGGGAGGCAATTAAAAATATCAAAAGTGCTCCCCGCAGGTGCGGGGGTGATCCCTAAGCTTTATAAGTGGCAAGAAGATTTTGTAAGTGCTCCCCGCAGGTGCGGGGGTGATCCCTTGAACTGGAAACAAATGGTTTAAGCAAAGACGTGCTCCCCGCAGGTGCGGGGGTGATCCTCTTGCATTTTTCAATCATATCAATAACATTTTGTGCTCCCCGCAGGTGCGGGGGTGATCCTGACAAAAGCAAAAATGATTGATTACATGCTTAGTGCTCCCCGCAGGTGCGGGGGTGATCCTTGTTATCTTCGTAATACTGCAATTCGGCAAAGGTGCTCCCCGCAGGTGCGGGGGTGATCCTATGTCTATAGGTGAACAAGGGTTATTTTGGTTGTGCTCCCCGCAGGTGCGGGGGTGATCCTATGTGGCATGGTCTTCTTGTCCTCCTTAAGTAGTGCTCCCCGCAGGTGCGGGGGTGATCCTGCGCGTCTGTCTCAGAGCCACAGTACCCGGTTGTGCTCCCCGCAGGTGCGGGGGTGATCCTTATTAGGGGAATATGAAAAGGGCATAATATGAGTGCTCCCCGCAGGTGCGGGGGTGATCCTATGGCAGACTCGGAAAGAACTGGAAAGAGGACGTGCTCCCCGCAGGTGCGGGGGTGATCCTGGAAAATTTCATTTAGCGGCTTGAAATTTTCAGTGCTCCCCGCAGGTGCGGGGGTGATCCCAGGTCACAGTTGCTACGATCGTGCGGAATAAGTGCTCCCCGCAGGTGCGGGGGTGATCCCGGTTATTTCACAAGACTTTGTTATTTCCCTTGGTGCTCCCCGCAGGTGCGGGGGTGATCCCACACCTTGGTTGATTTTAAAACCGGAAAAGCAGTGCTCCCCGCAGGTGCGGGGGTGATCCTACGGCTACAAAAGCTCATCTGAAATCAAGATAGTGCTCCCCGCAGGTGCGGGGGTGATCCCATACGGTACACCGACAATGCTAGCCAAAGCTAGTGCTCCCCGCAGGTGCGGGGGTGATCCATTGCGAAAAGACTAATTGAGTATCCAAAAGCAAGTGCTCCCCGCAGGTGCGGGGGTGATCCCCAAGCCTACTTTGCTAAAGCCGGGCGCAGAAAGTGCTCCCCGCAGGTGCGGGGGTGATCCTTTTAGAGATAGCTAAAACATTAGTACAAAAATGTGCTCCCCGCAGGTGCGGGGGTGATCCCAACAAATGAAAATTACATACAAAAGCAAAGTAGTGCTCCCCGCAGGTGCGGGGGTGATCCTAGTGTTTCCCTAGCCTTTATTTCTTCGGCTTCGTGCTCCCCGCAGGTGCGGGGGTGATCCCATCAGAGTAACACTTCTATCTGATACATTTACGTGCTCCCCGCAGGTGCGGGGGTGATCCCAGCACGAGGACATTATGATAAATGGTTGCCATGTGCTCCCCGCAGGTGCGGGGGTGATCCTGGATGAACATACCGAAGCAGAAGCAGAACATGGTGCTCCCCGCAGGTGCGGGGGTGATCCCAATATTACGGGATGAACTGGAATCCAAAAATAGTGCTCCCCGCAGGTGCGGGGGTGATCCTATTGGCAAAAAATACAATCAGGCGAAATATCTGTGCTCCCCGCAGGTGCGGGGGTGATCCTATGTGGCATGGTCTTCTCCTCCTTAAGTAATTGTGCTCCCCGCAGGTGCGGGGGTGATCCTGGATTTACTGTTGATAAATGTCGGATTATTAGGTGCTCCCCGCAGGTGCGGGGGTGATCCCACCGCAGGAGTGGCAAGTGCAAGCGAAAAAGCGTGCTCCCCGCAGGTGCGGGGGTGATCCTATACGAGCAGCACGAAAAGGGCGAGACAGTGTGTGCTCCCCGCAGGTGCGGGGGTGATCCCATGGGAAAAGACGGGATTTGATGAAACTACTGGTGCTCCCCGCAGGTGCGGGGGTGATCCTATTTTGTTCTTCTCCTATTGGAATAGCTATTTGTGCTCCCCGCAGGTGCGGGGGTGATCCCTAGCTATTGAAACTATTCCCCAACTAGTAAAAGTGCTCCCCGCAGGTGCGGGGGTGATCCTAGACTTAAGATACTTGTCAAAAAAGTTGTTGCGTGCTCCCCGCAGGTGCGGGGGTGATCCTATATCTCGTGCAACATGCAATGATTTTCCACTGTGCTCCCCGCAGGTGCGGGGGTGATCCTATTCCGTAAAACTTGAGTGGAAGGGGTGGACAGTGCTCCCCGCAGGTGCGGGGGTGATCCTTCAACCCCGATTCTTTCTTTTACTCCATACCAGTGCTCCCCGCAGGTGCGGGGGTGATCCTTTGCCGTGTCTGTCATAGTGCACATAAAGCCAGTGCTCCCCGCAGGTGCGGGGGTGATCCTAATCACAAATTTGAACGAAGCACTAGCAGAACGTGCTCCCCGCAGGTGCGGGGGTGATCCTGGTAGTGAAACAGAGAGAACATATTAGCATCCGTGCTCCCCGCAGGTGCGGGGGTGATCCTATGGCAATGCCAAGTACGGGAATTCAGAAAACGTGCTCCCCGCAGGTGCGGGGGTGATCCTGAGATAGTGTAGCGCTCCATTGCGCCTACGCTGTGCTCCCCGCAGGTGCGGGGGTGATCCTATATTATGCTTGGGGAGCTGATGTTACAGTAAGTGCTCCCCGCAGGTGCGGGGGTGATCCCCATTCCAACGAGTATACATCTATATTCCAATCGTGCTCCCCGCAGGTGCGGGGGTGATCCTCTTCCCCATTAATGAATTGAAATTCATTGTAAGTGCTCCCCGCAGGTGCGGGGGTGATCCTTCAGCTTGGCAAAAAACGGCTCACCGACAGAAGTGCTCCCCGCAGGTGCGGGGGTGATCCGGAGTAAGCCATATGCAGATGCCAGCTATAACGGTGCTCCCCGCAGGTGCGGGGGTGATCCCTAATGACACCTATTCTGCGATACCTGGCAGGGGTGCTCCCCGCAGGTGCGGGGGTGATCCCAGTATTCATGACCTGTACATTGCAGACAATGCGTGCTCCCCGCAGGTGCGGGGGTGATCCTCTAAACGTATGAGATGGTTCTTCTACGTACTCGTGCTCCCCGCAGGTGCGGGGGTGATCCTCATACCCGGCTTCAACCTTTTCATCAGTCGAAGTGCTCCCCGCAGGTGCGGGGGTGATCCTCAAAATGGATGCACCAAACCCTGTGGCTGTACGTGCTCCCCGCAGGTGCGGGGGTGATCCCGGGACGAGGGCAGCTGAGATACAGCAGCTCAAGTGCTCCCCGCAGGTGCGGGGGTGATCCCCACACGCATTCGCTGGCATTCGGCATATTTACGTGCTCCCCGCAGGTGCGGGGGTGATCCCGTGGGCCCCGAGCCCTTGTCCCATCGGACTCCGTGCTCCCCGCAGGTGCGGGGGTGATCCCATCAGCGATCGCCAGGCGTGGGTATGCAAGAAGTGCTCCCCGCAGGTGCGGGGGTGATCCCAGTTGGTGAAAACGGCAGCGGAATGGGATGGCGTGCTCCCCGCAGGTGCGGGGGTGATCCCATCACTGTCAGCGATGGGGGCGCCGGAGGCGAGTGCTCCCCGCAGGTGCGGGGGTGATCCTTCGCAAAGCCGATGTCAAAAAGGAGAAAAACAGTGCTCCCCGCAGGTGCGGGGGTGATCCCAAGCACATAAAAGGCTTGACGAGTTAGCAGGGGTGCTCCCCGCAGGTGCGGGGGTGATCCTTGACACGCCGATAACCGTACAGACTACGGAAAGTGCTCCCCGCAGGTGCGGGGGTGATCCTGCGTCAATGATTTTCGGTATTGCTTCAAGTACGTGCTCCCCGCAGGTGCGGGGGTGATCCCTGCAAGGCTGATGGGCAATCCAGACCGAGGAGGTGCTCCCCGCAGGTGCGGGGGTGATCCTTATAGTGCAAACGACAGATATTAAAGAGATGAGTGCTCCCCGCAGGTGCGGGGGTGATCCTTCTTGTATCGCAATATCCAACTCTTTTTTTAAGTGCTCCCCGCAGGTGCGGGGGTGATCCTTGAACCCACGATTCACCAACACCGCATGACTGGTGCTCCCCGCAGGTGCGGGGGTGATCCTACATACGTACTCAGTGTTTCTTGCCCCGATACCGTGCTCCCCGCAGGTGCGGGGGTGATCCCTGACACCTGCAAACATAACTAACATAGCGGTAGTGCTCCCCGCAGGTGCGGGGGTGATCCTACTCATAGATCCCGGTCATGCGCCGGGGAATGGTGCTCCCCGCAGGTGCGGGGGTGATCCTCCAGACCGAGGAGCAAAAACGAAGCGTAGCGCGTGCTCCCCGCAGGTGCGGGGGTGATCCTCAGGGCAGACTTGACTCGCACAGAAAACACCAGTGCTCCCCGCAGGTGCGGGGGTGATCCGGCAACCCCGTTATAAAATGTCCTACTAATTCTGTGCTCCCCGCAGGTGCGGGGGTGATCCTCAAATAATCACGCATATTTTGAATATACCAACGTGCTCCCCGCAGGTGCGGGGGTGATCCTTATCTCACTATCAATCGCACAAATGTTATTGGTCAGTATAATTGTCAGCAATTCATATTGATTGCGACACAATACCTGTCAGTACTACAATTCAATAAATACATTTGAGTTGAATAGAAAGTACAAAATCAGCC
>Ga0209105_100400_pt1 | contig 14596 bp, 11 predicted proteins | sample SedPBSmetaG_FD_184158 | JGI IMG/M metagenome (GOLD analysis project Ga0209105, IMG submission 184158) | Freshwater sediment bacterial and archeal communities from Indian Creek, Illinois, USA to study Microbial Dark Matter (Phase II) -... | ecosystem: Environmental > Aquatic > Freshwater > Creek >...
TGGGTGGGGGAAAAGTACAAGGTAAAATATGGAAATTAGCTCTATTTCTGATATTTATTTTCTGATATTCAAGTTTCTATTGGAAACTATTGCGTTTGTAAAAATTTAGGTTGTTGAATGCCCGATATAATCAATGCGGAATCGCTGTAAAAAATTGCAAAAACAGCCTTTATGCCGGAGGTGCGCACATGATCCTTCTCAACTTCGCTCACCCCCTTACCCCCGTCCATCTTGCTGCCGTCGAGCAAATGACCGGACAAAAGGTAACAAGGGTGGTGGATGTGGAAACGCAGTTCGACAGTGAACAGCAGTTTATTGAGCAAGCAAGGGCGCTGGTGGAATCCGTCGGGTTGACGGCGGAGGAATGGCAGACAATACCGCTGCTGGTGAATTTGCCGGGCTTGAACGTGATCGCGGCGTTGCTGCTGGCGGAGGCGCATGGGCGCTGCGGCTATTTTCCGGCGGTGCTGCGGCTTAAACCAAAACCTCAAACCATGCCGCTGCAGTTTGAGGTGTCTGAGGTGCTGAATTTACAGGCGGTGCGGGAGAAAGCCAGAGTGACAAGAGGACGGGAAAAAGAGCAATAATTGCGATAAGCCGGTATGCCTTTCTCCGCGTGCCATAATGCCGGGTTACCGGAGTTCCAGAGCAACAAAAAGACAGGAGTGAGAGCAATAAAAGCGAGGGGATTTGCCAGCGGGCTGCACCTGATGTTCACGCCCGAAGCGTTGGTGCCGTTTTTGATTGGAAGTCTGGCCTTGGCGGTGCTGGGCAATGCTGTATACCAACTGCTAGCGAACCGGCTGGGCACAGGCAACCTTGCAGTAGTTAAAATCGTGGCAGGGTCGCTGCTTTTACTGTTTGGCGCGGCGTGGTTTCTTTCGCTCTTCGTCAATCGCCTGCGCCCGCTCCCGCCTTTGGTCGGCAAGCAAGTGCCGGAGAAGCGCAAGGGCCTTATTCTGCTGGTCAGCAATGAGTCAACAACTCGTAAGGCGATCAAATGGCATTACGCGGTCCTGAAACGTTGCTGGCTGTTATGTTCCACACAGTCTGCAAATATCGCCGAAAATCTGAAAACTGAACTGGCCGGCCAGGATAAGACAGCGGATGTCATCCTGATTAATGACGTTTTCGACCCGCTGGAATACCGTGATAAAGTGGAAGCCATCTATGCCAATCTTCCAAAGGGATGGACGGAGTCCGATGCGATTTTAGACTTCACGGGGATGACGGCTTGCGCCTCCGTGGGCAGTGTGCTGGCCTGCCTGAATGAACAGCGTCCCATCCAGTATGTGCCCGCGCACTACGATGCCACCTTGAAGGCGATGGTGCCCATTGACCCGGTGGAGGTTGTCCTTCACTGGGGTGTGCTGCACCCGCCGCCCACAGCATAAATTTATGAATACAAATCCCTTATCCAGCCTAAACTGGCGCCGCCTTTCCATTGACCTTATGAACATCCGCGCATCCTCTCAGATGAAAGAGTCCCCGCTGGCGGTGATGAATGCCATCATCCAGGGGGCCAATATAGACGCGGGCTGGGAAAAGAATGACAGGGAGATATTTTTTCATATCAAAGGGAAAAATCATAAGTTTAAGGTTCATGAGGGGCATGAGATCCCCCTTGAGATTATCTTTGTAAATAAGAAAACAGAAGATATAACAAATTGGGCGGCGGCTTTTAAAAATTACCTTGCCGACCCGGTCAAGGGGAAAAACTACAGCCTGGTAAGGATGGGCGAAATCGAAAAGCGTTCTTATGAACTGCTCGCCAAAGAGATTGGACCGCTGAATACGGTTGGGAATGAAGTTGGGGAGATATGTCTTGAATTCCTAGCCCCTTTACCCTTCAAGCCGGAAAAGGGACGGACGCATATCTCCAAAAACGCCTTTATCCGGTGCTTTGAAAAGCGTTTTCAGAACCTTTTTGGCTCAGGCATAGCTTATGACGAAAGCAGCGACAACTTTGCGATCCTTCCATACTACTGGAACTATACGAGCCATAAACATCACTCCAAGTCCCAGCCGGGCCACGTGCAGTATATAAACGGCTGTGTAGGCAACCTCTATCTAAAAGGCTGCTTCAGGGACTTTCTCCCCTTCCTTATCCTCGGCAGTGAGCTTCACACCGGTAAAGATTTTGCCAATTCCTGCGGCTACTATATCCTTCACAAAAACCCTCAGCCTTACTTTACCAAGCATTTTCCAAACAAAAAGGCCCTTCTTACCGTCATTAAAGATGTCATTGCCCGTTACGACGACGCTCTTTCCTCCCTTTCCGCGGATATCGGGCTGCCGTTCAATGAAGAATCCTTTGCCGAAACCGCCGCGCGGCAGATTAAAGATGGCTCTTATCTGCCCGGGCCTGCCACAGCCTTTCTTATCAAAAAAAAGGATGGCGGCTCCCGGATGGTTGAACGGCTCCCTTTCAGTGATCTGATCGTCCAGCAGTATATCTTAAAGACAGTCCATAACGTCTTTGAAAGAATATTTGAGGATGTGTCCATCGGGTATAGAAAAGGAATGTCCAGGGAAACCGCGGCGGAAATTGTCAAAAAAGCGCTGGCCGAAGGGTATGGGTATGTAATCGAATCGGATATAGAAGACTTCTTCCCAAGCGCGGACCATGGCATCCTTAGCGGGCTTTTAGAACATTATTTGCCCCAGAGCGATAAGGTTATTAAAGATCTGTTCAGCAAAACAATTAAAAACGGCCATATCCTTGACGGCAAATTCCATGAGCGGACAAAAGGCCTATCCCAGGGAAGCCCGCTTTCGCCGCTTCTAGCAAACCTTTATCTCGACACCTTTGATGAAGAGATCGGTAAAGCCGGCGTCAGAATGGTCAGGTATGCCGATGATTTTATCATCCTCACCAAGACCAGGGAAGAGGCCGAGGCTGTCCTCACCAGGACAGAGAGCGTCCTGTCTGAAATCGGTTTAAAAGTGAAAAAGGAAAAGACCTCCATCAGGGCGGCAAAGGATGGCTTTCAATTCCTCGGGTTGCGATTTGAGGGGCATGAGCTCCAAATCACGCCGGAAGAGGATTTTATCCGGCTAAAAAAGCCCCTTTACGTAACGGAGCCTTACCTTTTCCTCTCCCTTAACGGCGATGCCCTCGACATAAAAAGAGACAGGGCGATGGTGGAGACAATCCCGCTAAGAAGGATCAGCGAGATCATGGTTACAGAAAAGACCGTATTTTCCACATCTCTGATTGCCCGGTGTACTGAAAGGAACATTCCGTTTACCATAACCCTGAGTAACGGCTATTACATGACAACCATCAGACCAGACTCTAAAAAGTATCACGATATATCCTTCCGTCATGCCATGAAACACCATTCCCTTACGGATACAGAACGCCTGTGCATTGCCAAGGAATTTGCCGCGGGAAAGATTATAAACTATATTCCCCTGATCAGGCAGAGATATGAGAAGGCAGATAACCAATTTATCGTTGAGCTCGAACATATTATAAAACGCATTCACCAGGCGGCCGATGTCCATGCGGTGCGCGGACATGAAGGTGCGGCGGCCAAAAAGATTTATCAAAAGCTCGACAGTTACATAAAAGACGATACTTTCCGGCTGAAAAAGCGTGACAGGCACGCACCGGACCGGATAAACGCCCTGCTAAACTTCGGCTACTACCTGCTATTCTCCCGCATAAACGCCACCGTCAGAGTTGTGGGGCTTAACCCGTATCTGGGCTTTCTGCACAGCCCCGAAGACAACTATGAATCCCTTGTATGCGATATAGAAGAACTTTTCCGATCAAGGATAGACAGGCTGATTCTCAACATGATCAACAGGGAGGTAATCAAAAAAGACGATTTCATTGAAACCCAAAAGGGGACGCAGTTTAACCGGAAAGGAATCTACCTGAATAAAAGCGCGGTCAAGAAATTTTTAAACCAGTTTGAAGCCGAGATGGAAAGGAAGAATACAAAGAACCAGCTTTCGCTGAAGGAAAGCATCTATGCCCAGGTGGCTATCGTAAAGAAGTGGGCCACAGAAGACGGCTCCCTTTCCTTCCATGTGTGGCAGATATGAAAGGGGTTGCCGTTTACGCGGTAGTATATGATATAACCTCCGACGCCGAGCGGAACAAGGTCGACAAGGTCTTGAAGGGGTTTGGTTTCCGCGTACAAAAAAGCGTTTTTGAATGCACATTGAAGAAAAAGGAAAAAGACGAGCTAATAGAAAAATTAAAGAGACTCGATCTAAAGACAGGATTTATAAAGGTTTACCGGGTCGAATATTCATCCGTGAATAATGTGATCGGGGAACGAAAGGGTGAGCATATTGACGACGGACATGCCTTTATTATATAATCAATTCAGGATCTCCGTCAGAAACGCAAAAAATCTCCTTTGCGGAGATGGGGTTCTGAATTTTTGGCTTTTCAGCCCTCTATGCAAGTGGGCTTTACAAGCAAAGAGTCCAACAGGACATCCCTACCGGTAGGGACTGAAACTATCAACTCCCTCCCCTGCGGGATGTAGTTAACGTCCAACAGGACATCCCTACCGGTAGGGACTGAAACACTATAATCTGGTAGGTCGGGATCCAGGCTTCTTGTCCAACAGGACATCCCTACCGGTAGGGACTGAAACTTTACCGCCCTCCGACATTGTTTCCAGCAGCAGGTCCAACAGGACATCCCTACCGGTAGGGACTGAAACCTGTTTTGCAAATTCACGCTCGTCTTGGCTTGGTCCAACAGGACATCCCTACCGGTAGGGACTGAAACTTGGCTCCCTCCCGATCTTCGTAGTTACGGATCTGCATGTCCAACAGGACATCCCTACCGGTAGGGACTGAAACAATGCTCAACCGTGAACCGCCTGTTCCCGATCATGTCCAACAGGACATCCCTACCGGTAGGGACTGAAACCTTGGAACTCGGCAACGGTGAAGCTTTCCCTGTCCAACAGGACATCCCTACCGGCAGGGACTGCATCCAACCGGAACGGTCAAGACCGTTCCCTACGGAAAACCATGCCGGCAATGTGGGTGCGTTGCGGCCTAATGGGAACCAGAACGGTTTCCATGCTGTCCAACAGGACATCCCTACCGGTAAAGACCGCAGCATGCTGAAGGGGCAGGGCAAGCCCTGCGCGGCGCTAGCCCGATATGTATCTTGCAGGCAGGATGCCCGCTTTGCGGCAAAAAGCATCATTAACGAGTAGGGAACGGCTGCGGGCGGGCACAGAGACCCGCCCCTACACCGTTCCGCAAAATATTTGACTTTTTTTATATTAAAGCCCCGCGGCATATTGCTGCGGGGCTTTAAAAACCAAAAAACAATCCGATAGTAATAATGTGGACTGCACCCCTGCGCTGCGGCACCCCTGCGCTGCGGCGGCAGGGCTTGAAACGCCAATGCGCTTCCGGAATTTGACGGGGCATCAGCACTTTGCGGACTTGCGCCTTAGGCAGCACATTGCCCGTCGCAGCCGTACGGTAATGCAAAAATTGACATTGGCTGCAAAAAACAGCAATAAAATTCAATTTAGGACAGGCAAAGGTGATATATGTAAAGCAGAGTATTATTGAAAGGTTGTGCTAAGGTATGGAGTTTGAACATTTAATCCTGCTGGTAGGCACCAATCCGCTGCCCAGTTTTGTCGTCGCAGACTATTATATGCGGAAGAATCAAGATTTAAAGCATATTTGGCTCGTGCACTCCGAAAAAACAAAATTTAACGAAGGAACCGGGGATTACGCAAAAAATGTAAAAGAGGCTTTGGAAAATAGACATCCCCAAAAATCCGCTTACTTTCACTTTATCCCCCTCTCCGACATCAGCTATGCCAAGAAAATCATACATGATATAAATCAACTGCTAATTGGAGAATTAAATGAAAACTGCGCTGTCCACCTAAACTATACAGGTGGGACAAAGGCAATGGGAATCCATAGTTATCTTGCTTTAAAAGCCAAAGAGAACAGCCTTAACTTGTCTTTTTCTTATCTTGATGCTCGGTCGTTCCGCATTGTAGATGATGAAAGCGGCAATACAACCGAGGATTTAAGAAATGAAGTGGTATTATCATTTAATGAGATTATCCGCGTTCACGGATTTGAGCGGAAAAATAATGATTCCACAAATATTTTTGCGGCAGTGGTGAGTGAATTTAGAAACATAATCAACGAGGGGCAGTTAAAAGAATTTTTTGGTTTTGATAATAATAAAAATGGTTATAACCGAACTATATTTGAGAATAAATGTGAACGGGGCAGATTGGCTAAAAGGGTTAGGGAAGTAAATGTGGATAAAGTGACAAATTACATTCCAAATGCTGTGGTTAAGAGAATTCTGGAGAAGTTTCCCAAAGGCTACAACCCGGTGGGGGAAATTAATGCGATAAGCAACAGAAATTTTGAAAAAGCAATCAAATTTTTGGACGGGGAATGGTTTGAGGAATATATATTTGCAGTGCTGAAAGAGAAGTTAACGGTGCCGAAAACGGAAATATTGAATGATTGGGAAATCAAGAAGGATGACTGGAAAAGTTATTTTCAAATTGATGTTATCCTGGTTAAAGGTTATCAGTTGAGCGGCATCTCCTGTACAACTTCACGCAAGAAAGATATCTGCAAAAGCAAAGGGTTTGAGATTATCCAAAGGACAAGACAAATGGGGGGCGAAGAGTCAAAGGCCGTTCTGATCACACTGTTGGATGATGGGTTGAAAGGGGCTGTGCGGGATGATTTATTGGTGGATACGGGCAGTTCAACCAGCAATATTTTGGTTTTAGGCATTGAAGATTTGTGGAAAGATAATATTGTAAATGTGATTAAAGAGTTCATTTCGTAAGGAGGCAAAATGAGCAATACAGTTTTTGCGGTATTGATCGAGGTAGTGTCAATCCAGAAGTATGTATTCAGCAGCAATAAATTGAAGGAAAACCTCGGGGCTTCATGGTTGATGCAGGAAATTTTCACAGTATTCTTGGATAGTGTCGCCGGCGAAATAATGGGGAGATCTGATTTGAACGCGTGGGAGAAAGAACATTCAGTCATTCAGATGAACAACGGGGCGGAATTTGAGGTCGGCTATATTGGCGGAGGCAATGCATTATTGTTTTTTAGGCAGGAAGCTAAAGCCAGGGAGTTTATCAACGAGTGGACAAAAAGACTTCTTGTCGTTTCTCCCGGAATTGTTACCGCGTTAGCCCTTGGAGATTTTGATTTGGATGAAGATTTTCCCGGCGAGATTAAAAAAATTTTCGCTCAGCTGCACCAAAACAAATACAGCCAAATCCCCCAGACGCTGATTGCCCGGCATGGTATTACGGCGGAATGTGCACATAGCGGGTACTCAATGGAAAATAACTGGTTGTATGCGGACAATACATACCTGTCCAGTAGTTCGTGGGCTAAGATTGAAGCGTCAGAACGGGCAGGCAAGGAATTGGCGAAACAATGCGCGGGAATACTGAATAATCAGTTTTGCTTTTCCGATGAGCTTGATCAACTAGGGCAGTTAACAGGTGAAAGCCATATTGCCATAGTGCATATTGATGGAAATGGAATGGGGAAGAGATTCAGGAAAGCTGCCTCACTTGAGCAATTGAGAAAATTGTCTTGTGCAGTGCAGAATGTGACAACAGAAAGTTTTATGTCACTTTTAAAGCATATTGCAGACAACTTTTCCGATATTGAGACTGCCCTTGGTTATGAGGGCCGCCACAAATGGCCTGAGGAAAGGGGCAAAAAAATACTGCCCTTTCGTCCCATAATCATAGGCGGCGATGAGCTGACATTTGTCAGTGAGGGGAGGCTTGGCATTTATTTCGCAAAACTTTTTCTTCAGTTTTTTGAGGCTAAAGGGGCAGAGATTAAAGTTGAAAAAGGCAACGGGCTTTCTGCCTGTGCCGGTGCAGCCATCACCAAGACCAAATATCCCTTTTACCGGGGCTATCAGCTTTCGGCAGAACTGTGCGGCAGCGCCAAGAAAACCCGGTTGCGCGAAAAAGATCATGGCTCATGGCTTGATTTTCATGTCGCTTATGGAGGCTTTTCCGGAACAATAGACGAAATCAGGGAATCCCATTATCAATCACCGGGGGGCAGCCTCTTATTCAGACCGTATAAAATAAACAGCACAGATGAAAAAGGATTTGAAACATTGGTTAAGAATACACAAGAACTCAAAAACAGCTTGCCGAAGAACAAGCGGAAGGAATTAAGGCAGGTTTTAACGCTTGGCAAGGCATCAATTGAAAAATATATGAGCCAAAATAAAGCAAGAAGGCTGAAATTGCCGGAGATAAAAGGGAATAATTACCATATAAGGATTTATGAGAACAATGAAACACCTTATTTTGACATGATTGAGTTCATGGAATTTTATCCATCCTTTGAGCTTTAGCATTACAAGGAGGCAAAATGAATTATCAAATCACTGTTAGATTGCTAGCGGACGCGCTCATAGGCTCGGGTGAAGGCTTTGGGGCCATTATTGACACAGACGTTGTTTTTGATGAGGTAAGGATTCCATATATTCCCGGAAGAAGATTTAAGGGATGTTTGAGGGATTCAGCCAATGAAGTATTGGGGATATTTGATAAATGCGCAATTAACGGCTTTATCAGCACGGATAAGAATAACGGACGTTTCCGCGTAATTGACGAAATCTTCGGAACGCCGGAGGATCCTTCTTTACTGCATATCTCAAACCTGACCATAGGTGATTATGAAAACAATAAAAATTGCCTTCGGTATTTCAATAAGAAATATCCATATATTTTGCCTAAAGATGAGATAATCTCTTACTTTACGATAATCCGGCAGCAGACAAAAATTGATGCCCGCGGTCTGGCGGAGGAAAATTCCTTGCGCACCATTCGGGCCGTGAAGAAAGGATTTACATTTGAGGGGAATATATCCGCCGATACGGATAACGATGCCGGCAACGGGAACGTCGGGCGTTTGTTGTGGCTTGCCTGCTTGAATCTTAGACACATGGGGACTAAGAGGAACCGGGGTTTTGGTGAGGTAGAGTGCAGCCTGTCCGAGATAAACAGCAGGAAATTTGCAGCAGACTTGGAGAGTGTATGCAAATGAAATCATTAAAATACCGGGTCAAAACACTCTCCCAACTTTTAATAACAAGCAATACGGGCGACCCTAACATGGTGTCAACGAGGGAATATATTTCAGGTGTTACAGTGCTTGGTGCGCTTGCGGGAATATACATAAGGATAAACAAATTGGCGGATGCGCATCTTGATGCTAAATTCCAAAGCTGGTTTTTAAGCGGCGGCTTAAAATTTACAAATGCCTATATTGTGTCCGATAATGATGGCAATCCGCAATGCAATATTCCTCTGCCGATTTCGGTGCAGAAAGACAAAGAGAACGAAAATAAAATATATGACTTGCTCTATTTTGACCGCGATGAACTAAAAGACGATGCCGGGAATGACATTATCACCAAAAGAATTGATTCGTTTGGGAAAATCGGTCACGGGCAGCTGTATGAACAAAGGGTCAGAAAATCACTTAATTTTCATCACGAAAGGGACACGGCGAAAGGAACCACAAAAAAGGGAATGATTTTTAACTATGAATCAATGGATACCGGTCAGACCTTTGAAGGGGCGATAATTGGCGAGGATGGCGACCTGAAGGAGATGGCGGCATTTTTCGGCAAATCATTTGAGACAAGCATGGGCCGCTCCAGAAGCGCTCAATACGGCAAAGTCAGCTTTGATTTTATCACGCCCGCGGCCGAACCGGAAGTGCTGCTTATGAATCCTGCTAACGGCGAAGCGGCCATAACATTTCTCTCAGATACGATCATCCATAATCGGCACGGCTTTTCCACAACCGATCGTAAAGACTTGGAAAACGCACTTAAAGAAAAACTGGGCGATGCTGTCACGATAGAAAAAATATTTGCCAGAGCGGAAGAAACCGAAAATTTTGTTTCCGTATGGAAATTAAGAAAACCTTCAGAACGCTGCTTTTCAATGGGCACGTCTTTGCTTGTGTCCGGATCCGAAGATGCAAAGAAGCTTAAAGAGCTGCAGATTAACGGCCTAGGCGAGAGAACGCACGAAGGGTTTGGCAGAGTCGCGGTGGGAGTGCAGCATGATGAACTGCTGGACAAAAGAAATTATCACGAAGGGTTAAAGAAGCCTGAGAGTATTTCGGAGCTGGCGAAAGTTATCGCAATGAAAGCGATCCAGAACTATATCCGGGGCAAAGTCGGGGCAGATGCTTTGGATGAGTGTGCGGAATTCAAAAATTTGCCCACAAAGTCGCTGGTGGCGAGGCTGGAACTGGCGGTGCAGTCAAGAGACCATAGTGCTTTTGAAATATATGTTTCGGGCTTGAGAAAAGCGGCGAAGGATAAACTGGTAAAATGCCATAACAATAAGCAAAATCTTTTAGAGTTTTTACAAAAGAAAAAAGTGGGCAAAGAGGATATTGACAAGTATTTGAAAACGAGCGACATGGAAATGATATGTGAGGATATTGGAGGATGTGATCCGAAAGAAGATGATGTTTTCATGAAATCGCTGTACCGGTCATATTTTGAAGTCTTTTTCAGCACCATGCGAAAGGCCATAAAGGCGGGGAAGGAGGATTAATATGACGGATGGGAAAATTGTATTGAAGGGTACCATAAGGCTGTTATCCCCCGCTTTAATCGGCAGCGGCGATGACGAAAAAAGCGACTGCGACATAGTGCTTGATGCTGAGGGGAAGCCCTTTATCCCGGCAACGTCTTTAATTGGGGTTTTGCGGCACCATATAAAACCGGCCAATAAGGAAAATGAGCTCAATGTGTTCTGGGGATATGCGGAAAAAGACGATGGCGGGCAGAGCTGCGTAATCTGTGCGGATTTATATCCGGTAAACAGCGCCGGGATAACAATCCGAGATGGTATAAAGATTGATAACAAAATCGGTATGGTGGAAATGGACAAGCAAAAAAAAACCGGCAAAAAATATGATTATCAGGTTATTGAAAAGGATGCGAAATTTAATTTAAACATAACAATAAATTTTTCGTCCGCGACAAAAGATTTCTGCGGACAAATGGCAGCAACCATAAAGGATGTATTACAAAATGAAAAGATAAGCATCGGGGCAAAAACAAACAGCGGATTGGGAAGAATCAAACTGGAAGAACCGGAAAAAAGGGAAGCCTTGCAAGAATATAATTTTAATAAGCAGCACAAGCAGGATGTATTCAAATGGTTAACGGGGAAAGACGGCAATCCATTTGCGGCGGATCCGTTCCCTTTGCGGAAAAACACGTTTACCATTAAAGCAGAGTTTAAACTGAAAAACTCCCTCATCATCCGCGCGTACGCTGAAGAAGAAAATGCCCCGGATGCAACGAGTATGAAATCCGGCAGCAAGTTTGTCATTCCGGGCACATCTTTGAAGGGGGCCGTACGAAGCAGGGCGGAGAAAATATTAAACACGATCAAGCCAGGCATGACTGAACAAATAATGAACAGCCTCTTTGGCTATGTTGACGAGAATAATGCCGCAGAAAAGGCAAAAAAAGGCAGGATACGCATAGATGAGGTAATACTGCCGGAACTCACCCCGGAATTGCATACCCGCATAAAGATAGACAGGTTTACGGGCGGAGCTTTGGGCGGGGCATTATTTGATGCTATGCCGCTTTTTGACGGCGGCGAGCAGAAATTTGAAGTCAAAATAATAATAGACAATTATAAAGATTATGAGGCCGGGCTGCTGCTGCTCGTGCTGAAAGATCTCTGGACAGGCGATTTGGCGGTTGGCGGTGAAAAAAATGTCGGGCGGGGCGTATTTGAAGGCATAGCAGCGCAAATTGCCTGGGATCATCAAAGTGTGTCGCTGGAAAAAGATAACCTTACGGGCTTGGCGGATCTGAGTTTTTTTGTAAAGTCTCTTGCAGAGCTAAAGGAGGCAGCCAATGTTGGAAGCTAACGGGTTAAAGCTGCACACCATAAAATCCAAAGCGGCAGTACCGGAGCGGCTTGCAGTCAACAGCCTGGATGATATAAAAGAATACATTATAAAAAAATACATTAACGCAAACTCCCTTGTTGTTGCCTATCTTGATTACACCGTGCTGGTGGGCAGATATAAAAGCAATAATTTTGAGTTTTATAAAGATCATACACTTGAACCCGCATATATACAAAGGCTGCGCATTTTTAACCAAGCTGAAGAATTACTGCTCTGGCGTGCCGGCAGCGGATTTAGGGGCAGGTACCGCAAGGATGGAGATGGGGACGAAGCGGCAGTGGTTGATGCTATGCAGGTATTGTTTGGGACAAGCTGTGAACCGGTTGGAAATGATTATACAAGGCTGAGCGAGCAAAGAGGGACGGAAATAATCCTGCCGTTTAAAGAGCTTTCAGTTAATACAGCAAAAAACAGGGTATTTGTGATGACAAGAAATTATATCGGATACAACGGGGCATATCAGGCAACTTATGAGGATTGCAGGTTTACCGGCTTTTATCATGATGACAAAGAATTGAATTGAGGAGAGAGGTCATGGAAAAGGCGAAGCATAATAAAAATAAAGGAAATCCGAAGCAAGGTGACAATATGGACTGGAAAGAAAGGCTTGCCAGGGCTGCAAAGGAAAAGATTGGGTATGAATCTGCGGTATCACAAACAGAGCCGGCTGCAAAGGTTGCGGGTGCTCTTGAGATTGAGCATACAGATAACATACCTAAAGATAAACAAGCGCAGGCGCCTTATAATTTTGTGCCTTTAAATGACGTTGTTGTTGCTTCGGAATGTATACCGGGAAAGGATGTCTTTATTGATAAATATCATGAATGGTTGTTCACAGGGTATATTGCATTGGATATCGAAACAAAGACGCCACTTTATATAAGGGATACTTTGAATCAGGATGAAATGCGCAAGCGTGATGAGGCGGAGAAGAAAAAATCGAATTATGTTAATTCTGATTTCTTCTCTCCAGGAGGAAAGATCCGCATACCCGGAAGTTCCCTCAGGGGTATGACAAGGAGCATGTTAGAGATTATATGTTTTGGCACGTTTGGTTTTTTTGAGGATAAGAGGCTGTATTATAGGGCTGTTGCTGACACTTCAAAGTTAGGCTCAGACTACAAAAAGCTCATGGTAGATGAAAGGGATGATTATTTTCCAAAGATTAATGCGGGAATTTTAAAAAAGAACGGACGGACATATGTAATTTTCCCTTCCAAAAATAATCCGGCAATAAATGGGACACAGATTTACCGGATCAATTTTGACAAGGGCACAAATGCTGTAAAGGGTGTAAATGGAACAAGCTTTCCTCTTAAGCCTTTTGAGTTTAAGGAAGTATATTTTAAACCTGTTTCTCCCGAGCCACATTGGCATACTATTAGTGGCAGTAAACGCAAATTAAAATATGCTTTGTTAGATTCGGTAAGCGGTGCGCGCGATTCCTCTTATCCGCAAAGGGGTTATATTATCGCTTCCGGTGAATTTCGCATGAAAAAACATATGCATTGGGTTATTAATGAACCGGGGAATAGTTTTGTTGAAATTAACGAGAGAATAATAAATGAGTATAAGAATGATGCTTGGCGTGATGTAAGGGCTGATTTGCTGAAAATGTTAGAACGCCATCCCGAAGGTGTTCCATGTTTTTATCTTACAGATGATTCCGGCAATATTATCTCCTTTGGCCATACGGGGATGTTTCGGCTGGCTTATGCGAAAACGATCGGAGAGCATGTACCATCAGAATTAAAGGACGATGCAAAGATAGATATAGCGAAAGGGATATTTGGCAACGAGAATGCTTTTGCCGGGAGGGTATGCTTTGAAGATGCCTTTTTATTAAATCCTACAGGTGATGACTTTGAAAAAGAAAATATCGCAAAAACCCTGCTTGGACCAAAACCAACAGCATTTCAGCATTACCTTGTGCAAAAAGATGAAAATATGCAGAGTCACCCCAAACAATTAGCACACTATAATATGGATACCTCAATCCGTGGAAATAAACTTTACTGGCATAGGGATTCTGACTGGAAAAAAGCGGATCAGAAAGATTTAAATTCCAATATTGATAATAAGATGAAGCCAATTAAAAAGGACAAGACCTTCTCCGGCAGAATCCGTTTTGAAAACCTGTCCGCCGTTGAGCTTGGCGCGCTGCTGTTTGCCCTTGACTTGCCCGACGGATGCTGCCATAAACTCGGAATGGGCAAACCCCTCGGCCTTGGCTCGGTCAAAATAACGCCGGCGCTTTATCTGTCAAAACGCCAAAACCGATATACAGACCTATTGGCGGAGTGGCAAAACCAGATTATGCAATCCACCGGTGAAACTGAGAGCATAGACGATTTTAAGAAAATATTTCAAAACTATATTTTAGGCAAACTCGCGCAAACAACCGCCGCCGGTTTATGGGAAACAGACAGGCTGAAGGAATTGAGGCGGATGCTTGACTTTAAGAACAAACCTGCCAGCGATAAGGCCGGGTATATGCAACTTGGCGAATTTAAGCATAGAAGGGTTTTGCCAAAACCATCGCAGGTCACATAAACCGGGAACGGAACTTTTAGTTTTGCGTAGCGAAGGCTTGATCGCGTTTAAC
>Ga0209105_100401_pt1 | contig 14579 bp, 12 predicted proteins | sample SedPBSmetaG_FD_184158 | JGI IMG/M metagenome (GOLD analysis project Ga0209105, IMG submission 184158) | Freshwater sediment bacterial and archeal communities from Indian Creek, Illinois, USA to study Microbial Dark Matter (Phase II) -... | ecosystem: Environmental > Aquatic > Freshwater > Creek >...
ATCTAAATGTACTTTTACTAGGCATACTAATATCCTACGGCCAAAACGAAATCCAAGAAATCTACGCCATGGAAAATTTCACTTAAAACAGACACCCTGTTAATTAATTATTATGCTCTTGACTACAAAAATAAATAATACTGTAAAAGGAGGAATTAAAAATATGTTTGAAAAATTAAAGGAAATTGATAAAAAAATACTGCTTATTGGACTGCTTGTAGTAGCAAGTATTTCTGTAGCAAGTATTTTTATTGTCACAGGATTGGTTGAAGAAGAAATAATAATCGGACATGTCCACAGGACTGATGGAGGTGGATTTAGAGAGATATTGTATAATCACATCCGAGCAGATGCAAGATTTGCAGAGGGGTCATTATATGCATCAGGTTCAGATGGTTTACGAGAATATTTACGCCTTGCAATTGCAGGAAATAAGATTTCCAGAGGAGTGTTATTTAGCTACAATCACCGAGAGGTTACTCAATTACTTGAGCAAGCAAGACCACTTATTGCAGAATTCCCTAATCGCTATCCACTTCGCACTGAATTAGCAGAATTTGCAGATCCAACAGGAGAAATTCACACCGTATGGACTAATGCATATGTTATAATATACAATCCAGAACTCATTGATAAGGCAGCTGTACCTAAAACACTTGTAGACCTTGCAAACTTTAATCAACCAATCAGTTTTCCTACTACTGGTTGTATAGGAACATGGGGCACTGTTGCATTTTATCAGCATCTGGGAGAAAATGATTTTACTAGATTGATTGGTAATGCACAAGTTACCGGAAGTCAAGGAGATGTAACAACAGCTGTATATGATGGGACAGTTGCAGTTGGCATATCATCCTTAGGAGATACAAAAGTAAGAGATGGAAAAGTTGGGGTAATTTGGCCAGAAGAAGGAGCAATAGCGAAACCAGGCATTCTTGTAATTCCAAACAATCCAACTGAACTACAACTAGAATTTGCAGACTTTTTAATGAGTCCAGAATCTGCAACTTTATTTGCAACTAAATTCAATGTGGCATCAGCTTTACCTGATGGGCCGGCACCACAGATAGTTAAAGATAATAACTTCAATTTTGTATTTATACCATGGGAAATAATGGCAAATACTACTGTTGCGGAACGCGTTGATGCGATTGTTGGATAATTTCATGCCAATAAACGCCAATAAACACTTTTTTATTTTTTTACAAATTAATTAATATACATTAAAAGTATTTATAAAAAAGAGGTTTGATTTTTTGAAAAAAAATAAAATAACAACAAAATATATTTATTATACCGTCAAAGGATTTTTCTTAATTATTGCATTATTGATTTTATATGGTGGGCAAAACACATTTTATAGATTTTGTAGATATCCAATTCCTTTCGTCTTATGCCCTATCTGCGACTACCCATGTTTTTTTAAGCAATATCAAGCACCACTTATATTTAGTATATTGGGTGCGGGCATATTTAAAGGGCGAGTTTTTTGTGGAATGGCATGTCCAATTGGTGCAGCCCAAGATATTATTTATATCCCTGCATCTACCATTTATAAGAAAACAAACATAAATAATAGAGTTATTAACAATATAAATAAATTTGTAAAATCACATTTAAAAATAGAACAAGTAAATCTTAATATAATAACATTAATTGACAAAAGATTGCGATTATTAAAATATCCTATTCTTGCCATATCACTTTTGTTTTCTGTAATAACAATTATGCGTTTCTATGATGTTATGCCAAACTTGTTACTTGCTCATGCAATTCGATTTGTTATGTTTGTTAAAGATTTTGCAGGACATGATTATAAAAATACATGGTATATTTTTCTATTATTTACATTTATTTTTGGAATTTTCATACATCGGGCATGGTGCAAATATTTATGTCCAGTAGGTCTTCTTTTTGCACTAACTAATAAATTATCAATATTTAAGATAAAAGTTGATAAAAAAGAATGTACAGGATGTAAAGATTGCTTAGATGGTTGCACAACAGGATATCCGGTTTCTAAATTAGAAAAAGGATATAATTCACTAGAATGCGTAAGATGTGATAGATGCATAATACAATGTAAGCCCAATATTGTGAATGCAGATATGCGATATTTTAAATCTAAATGAGTCTAAATAAAGTAGATACTTATGTTTTATAAAAGATAAGCACTATTATTAAAAGATGAACCTATTCAAACTATTATACATTTATATCTCACATTATAATGTAAATCAAACTTAGAGGTCATCCCGAAAGTATATTTATTGGAGATCCTATTTAAGTTCATACCATTTAAAGGGATTGATGATAAACTTTGGGGGAAGATCAGCCTCTTTTACCTGTTTAGAAACCTATGATTAGTAGGCATAGAGCGAATTTGTAGAAGACGTTTAACGGGATTTTACATGTTCTTTTACGCATGTTGTAGTGGGAGGAGGTTCTGAAGGAGTACGCAGGTGGGCAACAAAATGTGAAAGAGATCAAAATAAGCACAATAGTCAAGCAAAATGGGGTCCCGATATCCACTATAGTGGCTGTCAAAACCGAAGGTTTTGGGCATCAAAATCAGAGATTTTGAAAGTCCCATTAAACACACGCGATTCCAGGCTTTACTATCCAACGCTAGAAGGATTCAGGATAAAAATAGGTACCAGAAGACATATCACCAGGCCAACATTGTGGTGGCGGACGCTGCCCTCCAATGAAATAAGACAGGAAAATAGAGGCATATAAATCCAGTATAGCCATTAACAGAAGAAACCAAAAGAAAAACAGAATAGGAAGACCTAAAAAATTCAGCTATGAACAATACAAAAAAGAGAATCGTCATAGAAAGGTTCTTCAGTTGGATAGAAAACTACAAAAAGATATTTTCACGATACGAAGTACGAGAAGAATCTTATCGGACCAATACAATTAGCATACGTAATGATGCTATGGATAATTTTGGGATGGGATCACTTATAGTATTTTATAGGATTTCTACAAAGTCATTAGAGGTTTAATTAACCATGCACTGTAAAAAGGTTTATTATCAAATTCTTATTTTAGAGGTATATCTATGTATAAAACTTGTTTAGAATGTAAAGGTAAAGGTTATAAAGTCATAAACTACAGGATCTGTGAAAGTTGTCATGGGAGCGGCTTTAAAAGTCATGTTGACGTAAAAAAACATGTAAAAGGAATTTCAAAGGGTGCAATGGAGAGATTTGACCTTGAAGAAGAGCAGGATGTGCCCTGCGGAGCATGTAATGGTAAGGGGGAGGTAGAGGTAACTGAAAAGTGCAAAGTATGTGCATGTAAAGGCGAAATTAACCAGTGCAGAAAATGTGGTAAGAAAATTGAATCTGGAGATTACTGCAAAGACTGTGAAGTTAAAGATAAGGTCTATATACTGCACCCTGCCTGTGATATTAATGATCTGGAAATTGGTTCGGATTATAAAGGAAAAGTCACAAGGACTGAAGACTGGGGAATATTCATAAGCCTTTCAAAGAAAGTTTTTGGCCTGCTTAGGGGACGGAATCTTGGGTTCAACGCTGGTGATGATTTAATTGTAAAGGTAATTGATATAAAAAAGGGTAGAAGCGGTAAAGATGAAGTTGACCTTGCAAAGTCAAGTGTTAAAGATAAATATGAGCTGGTTAAGCTCAGGAAAAACATTGCAAAAACTTTAATCGGAGATATAACTACTAATTACGTTAAAAAATCTGTTAGAATTGTGGGGGAGATAATCCAGATCCAGCAGACCTCTGGCCCAACAATATTCACCATTTCAGATGAAACTTCAACCACATGGGCCGCGGCATTTGATGAACCTGGAATAAGAGTTTATCCTCATATCAACATAGGAAACATTGTGGAAGTACTTGGTGAAGTTAATATTCACAGCGGTAAAATTCAAATTGAATCTGAATCCATTGAAAAACTCCATGGTAAAGAGGCACATGATGTAAGAAGGTTGATTGATGAAGCAATTGATAAAAAGGCAGAGCCTGAAACTACAGAACTGATGGTTGAAAGTGAAACTCTTAATAAATTAAGAGACAGGATGCGCCTTGCAGCAAAAGCCATTAAAAGAGCAATTTTCGACGGTAGGTCCGTTCTTGTAAGACACCATGCAGATGCAGACGGTATATGCGCCGGAGTTGCAATGGAAAAAGCAGTCATTCCCCTTATAAGAGATATAAACCCTGGAAGCGATGCTGAATGGCATTTCTTTAAGAGAGCTCCAAGTAAAGCTCCATTTTATGAAATAGAAGATGTTGTAAAAGATCTTTCTTTTGCACTTGAAGATATGGAACGTCACGGTCAGAAATTGCCTTTAATAGTTCTTTTAGACAATGGCTCAACTGAAGAGGACATACTGGCACTTATAAAGGCTAAAATTTATGATATTGAAATTGTAGTTATAGATCACCACTATCCAGGGGAAGTGGAAGATGAAAGGGTAGCTGTAGACGATTATGTGGATGTGCATGTAAATCCTTATCTTGTGGGGGGAAATTCAGAGATCACAGCAGGTGCACTTGCATTTGAAGTTGCTAAGATGATAAACCCTGAAGTTAAAGAGTATCTGATGCATTTGCCTGGAATTGCAGCTGTAGGGGACCATGCAAGTTCAGATGAAGCTCAAAAATATATAGAGATCGCTGATTCAAAGGGCTATTCACGTGAAGATCTTGAAAAAATTGCAACAGTAATTGACTTTGAAGCATTTTACCTGAGATTTATGAATGGTAGAGGTATAATAGATACCATACTTGGTCTTGGAAACCAGGATAAGCATTCAAAACTGGTTGAAGCTCTTTATAATGAATCAGAAAAGAGGGTTAAAAACCAGCTAAAAGCAGCGCTTCCAAACCTGAAAACTCAAAAACTCCCCAATGGAGTTATATTCAATGTTTTAGATGTTGAAAAATATGCTTTTAAATTTACATATCCTGCACCAGGTAAAACTACTGGCTATGTGCATGATACAATAGTTAAAAAGTATGGGGAAGAAACTCCTATTGTTACTCTTGCATATGGACCCGATTTTGGAGTTATAAGAGCTACAAATGCTGTTAACGAAGTGTTCGGATTTAATTTGAACACCATTATAACAAAGTTGATTGGTGAAATTCCTGAGGCTGGAATTGACGGCGGTGGCCATGAGTGTGCTGGATCTCTCAAATTTGTTGAGGGATTATCAAAGAGGGTGCTCGAAGCATTTGCTGGTGAAATTACAGCCCTTAGAAAATAATTTACTCCATTTGCTAAAATTTTTTATACATTTGTTTGTTTATAAAATAATATATTCTTGATGCATGCCTGTAAAATGTTGTTTTATAGGGGTTTGTTGTGATTAAGCGCGTGAATACATGGATGTCTTGAAGTTTTTGCTGAAGGTTTAGGGATCTTTTTAATAAACATAGTTCTGAGTCTTTTCTCTCACGCGTTGGCTGCTGCTGCTTTTGATAATCGTAAAACAGTACGGGGCATTTATAAGATGTTACCCGATGATTATTGGGATAAAAAATGGCGTTCTAGTTATAATTGGTTTTTTAGCCGTGCTAAATGGGATGCGAATGCGCAGCGCAAAGTTGAAATATTTCATAACCATCCAAACCAAAGAAAATGACAGAACACTCATTATTATCGATGATAATTACAATGAGAAGAAAGGAACGCTGACAGGGGAGGAGGTAATTTTTTTGGCCATAGTAAAGGATACGTTTGGAGAAACAACTTCGTAACATTTGTATTACAGAGGTGTTTTCATCACAAGTCTTAGTGTATCTTAAGAAGATACCGTTATTAAAGGCGTGGAATTTAAAACAAAACCTAAAACAGCATTTGAAAACATTATCAAACCTCTAAAAAAATATTTCACCAATTTCAGTGCAAGAACACTCCCAGATAAACAAAAAAGAATCGTTACATTTGTACTAACTCAGAACTTTCGGTGAAGGAAACACTGCCTATTTATTAGGAGATGTGGAATATAGAGGTATGACACATTAGAATCCAGCCAACAACCTGTGTTTAAAGAATACCAAATGCATAGTAAAAATGCTGTTGAATGGTTTATACAAGTTGTATTTAGTGTTTGGACTGCGCTACCCCTACTATAAATGGAAAAACCAAATTAAAGAACCAAAAACCATTTAAAAACAAAATTTATAAATTACTTCACGAAGTACTGATAATACTATACAAATGCTTAGAAATTTTGTGAAAAATGAGGTTTAATTCATCTGTTTTTCGATGAGATCTTATATGGCTTCTTTTGGAGTTATAACTGTGTGACATGAGGATAGCTGCCCTCAAAACTTGTTTTCAGGGGCAGGGAAATATAATTTCATACGGCATTCAAACATGAAAATGTTTGAATGCTAAAAGTGCATTAATTGTAACGTATTCACAGATGCCTTTGTAATGCTATCGTTTATGTTTTCTTTTTCACCGTAGATGATACGTTTTTCAATATTGCCCACTTTTCCCCCTTTACCACCTGAATACATTCCAACTCCAGAAGAGGCACTTGCCAAGGCTTACGCGGTCTTCAACGTTTCCCTGTCGGCGAAAACTCTTTTATGTAACCGTATCTATTGATTAATGCTTAAGCGTAGTATTTGTGGTTGTTGGTAATAATATGGGTAGTTTTTCTTCGTTGATTCTTTCACAGGTCTTGTTGTTGATGATGTCAGCGCTTTCATGGGTCATGGATCCGGCGTGGAGGGCTAAGATTAAGCGTGTGTGGAATTGGAGCCGCCGAATACGAAGTGTTAGGCATTATCGTTAAGAGAATATTTTCAGCGATAAATTAAAGTTATCCATAAAAATAGGCTATCTTTCATTGCGTAAAACTGCAACTGACTTCCAAACGTTCTTTGGTGTCTCACCATCTTTTACATCCATAAGAAACTTGCAAACCACAGACATGGGAAACCGAATAAAAAACGTAAAAACTGATTATTCAGGTTATTACTGCTGTGATGAGCAGTGGATCAAACTTAACAGTCAAAGACACTACAGTTTAACATTATACGACTACATATTAAACATATCCATAGCGGAAGAAATAACCTCTGATAAAGAATATGACACCATAAAAGAATTCATACAATTAACAACAGAAGAAAAAGATTTTTATTCATTAACCACCGACAGCTTACCTGAATATAAAAATTATAACTGAAGAATTGAGTGTAATACATCAGTTGTGCATTTCTCATAACTATTCGTTGTGAGTTTGCAAATCTTTGATTTACAATTTTCACCTGTTAAAGATGATTAAAAAAGAATTATATCCAATATTAAAGTCCGATACTGCGTCTAACGAATATAAAATGGAATTACGATTTTATTTCCAAGAAATAAAACGTGTGTTCAATACAAACGTGGAAGAAATCGCAATACAAAGATTAGAAAGATTACTGGATAAATTTAACTATATTCCAAAGGTATTACATAAATTCATCAAAGATAAGATATTTCCCGACTTCCAGATACTCACACAGTACATGAGAAACCCAAACGTGCCGCGAACAACCAATTGCAATGAAAATTACTATCTACAAACCTTACCCGATGAATTAAAAAGAAAATTCAAAACACCAAACAGAATAAACAACTATTTGCTAAGAAAAATGGAAAACTGGACAGGAAAACACATAAAAAATATTAACACCCAATAACTTTACAGGCCCCTTTTTCCGAAAAATTTAAATAATTTGAATCTATATACCATTGTTAAACTAATTGATACGTTGTCTTCTATAACTTATATATTATGAAAGACCTTATCCCAAAAAGACATTATCTTAAAAAAATAACGTCAAAAACCCACCACTATAAAAATCTACTGTGTCATACAATAAAAAAGACAAGGTAAAAGCAGGAGAGTACGTAATATGACAAAAAACAAAGCAAAGACTCTAAGAATTATAAATGCAGAAGACACCTGGGAGCCTGTAGGTCCAACACCGCTACCAGAGATTCCTGATCTGAGAAACTGGAGCATGCGGTTGCTCAAGTCCTATAAACCGTTCTATGCTCCTTTCTGTGACCTTTGCTGCAACTGCGCTTATGGCAAGTGTGATCTTACAGCAGGGAAGAAGGGTGTTTGTGGCATCGATATTGCTACTCACCAGGCAAGATGGGCGCTCATTCAGTGCTGTATTGGTCTTTCAGCACATGCTGCGCATGCACGTCACCTGGTAAATCATCTTATCAGTAAGCATGGTGAAGGTTACAAAATCGATCTTGGGTTACAGGTAGATGTGGAAGCACCGATCATTAGGACTGTCATGGGGCTAAAGCCAGAGACGCTTGGCGATCTACGAACTGCAATTGAGTATGTAGAACGTGAATATATCCACCTTGTCTCTTCGACACACACAGCTCAGGAAGGAAACAATCTTGATTTTGAAAACAAGTCTCTTCATGCTGGAATGCTTGATCACGTCGCGATGGAGGTAGCTGATATTGCTCAGATCGTGGGTTATAAATACCCAACTTCTGTTGCTGATACACCGCTATTAAACCTTGGTTGGGGTGGAATCGACAGTACAAAACCGGTAGTTTTGCTCATTGGACATAATGCCGCGCCAAGTATTGCGATGATTGACTATCTCCATGACAACGACCTTGAGGATAAAATAGAAGTCTGCGGTATTTGCTGTACAGCACATGATATAAGTAGGTATACAAAAAGAGCAAAGATTGTGGGTCCCCTTTCTAGGCAGTTGTTCTATATTCGCTGTGGTATTGCCGATGTTATCGTCGCCGACGAGCAGTGCGTAAGAGCAGATCTCTTGGAAGAGGCGCTAAAAACAGGAGCCGCACTGATCGCTACCTCAGACAAGATATGCTATGGGTTTGAAGATGTCACAGACAAGGAAATCGATGAAATAGTGGCAATGATCGCAGAAGAAGGTAAGCAGGTCTTGATCCTTGACCCAGATAAGGCAGGAGAAGTAGCGGCAAAGGTTGCTCCACTCGTCAGTGCCAAAAGGAATAAGGGCATTGACTTCATTGATGAGACAACGGCGGTAAAACTAGCTAAAGACTGCCGTGGTTGTGGGCTCTGCAACCAGGCATGTCCTAATTTACTCTCGATCGGTAAAGCAATAAAGGAGTTTTCCGAAGGTAATACTGCCATGCTAAGCGAAACTTTTAAAATGTGCTTCACCTGTGGCAAATGTGAAGAACAGTGCCCGCGAAGTATCCCAATAATCAAAATTATGCAAGCTGTAGCGACAAAGGATACATTTAATATGCGCTGCGGCCGTGGTCCAATTCATGATGTTGAGATCAGGAAGGTAGGAGCACCGATCGTGCTTGGAACCATCCCAGGAATAGTTGCATTCGTTGCATGTTCTAACTATCCAAAAGACGAGAAAGAGATTGCAGAGATGATGGATGAGTTTGCAAAGAGAAAGTATATTGTAGTTGCATCAGGATGTGCTGCAATGACTGCAGGGATGGTAAAAGATGAGGAAGGAAAGACGATCTGGGAGAAATACCCACCTGGTTTCCAGGCTGGCGGTGTTTTAAATGTCGGCTCATGCGTAGCTAATTCTCATATCGCTGGGGCAGCGATCAAGATAGCAAATATATTTGCAAAACTACCTGGACGAGCCAACTACGAAGTCATTGCAGATTATATCTTGAACCGTGTCGGCGCTTGTGGCGTAGCATGGGGAGCATACTCGCAGAAGGCGTTTACCATTACTACAGGCTTTACTCGCTGGGGTATACCAGTAGTACTGGGTCCACATGCTGCAAAATATAGAAGATTATACCTGAGTAGGAAAGAAGAGGATGACTGGCAAGTAATGGATGGACGGACAGGGGAAATGACGGATGATTATGTTGAACCCGCTCCTGAGCACCTTGTCAACGTGATCGAGTCGAAGGAACGTGCTATTGTAACTATCGCTAAGCTATGCATCAGGCGTAACGATACAACAGCAGGTCGTCAGATAAAACTGAACCACTATATAGACCTTTATAAAAAATATATGGGTGGGCTACCAGATGATCTACATCTATTTATCAGAAGAACTGCCGATATACCTATGTTCTTCAAAAGCGAAGTTATGGAGTACCTGAAAGAAGTGGGCTGGAAAGAACGTGAACAAGTAGGAATTCCCACACTGATCACGACTTATCCAAGCAAGGCAAATATTGATGACATCAAATAGAAATAAGAGGAGATAAAATGGCGAGGCCATACTGGGATGTAAATATCTTGACTGGATCGAAGACCGCACGAATAATAGATAATCCGGTGCAGTGTGCAGGTATAATCAAAAAGGCAGATAGACCGCTGTATATTCTTGGACCAGATACACTTGACAGAAATATTGGTGAGAGGCTGTTCTTGAAGTACTGCCTGGATCTTGCAAAGGCGGGCAAGCTGCCCATCTGTGCTACAGGTCATGTCAGAAAGAAAATGTTGGAACTGGGTATTCATCCTGATAGTAGCTATGATATAATCGAGATAATCAACCATCTCAAGGATACGGAGTGGAATGGAGTTAAAAAGGAAGGCAACCATGATTTGATTGTCTTTTCTGGAGTGAGGTGTGATTTAGCAGAGCGCGGGCTTGCTACGCTCAAACATTTTGCTCCCCACCTTAAAACGATGGCGTTGTGCCGTTTTAGCCATCCAAATGCAGACTTTGCACTACCAGTTATACGGAAAGACAGGAAGTGGCAGGATTATTTTGAGATCCTGATCGATAATTTATAGATTACATACAGTAAATTTTTCGATTGCGTTATGTCTTCAGCCAATATTGCCGGAGATATTATTGAAAGAGTAAGCAGTGAAATTAAAAATTTAAAGCGGAGGAAGGTGAATTGGGCAAAAAAGTGTTTATTTCTGATTGTGAAGGTCCCATATCCATAAATGACAATGCGTTTGAGCTTGCAGGTCATTTTATTGAAGATGGAGAAAAATTTTTTGCCATAGTTAGCAAATATGATGATATTTTAGTTGAAAATAAAAGAGATGGGTATTATGCTGGAGGAACTTTGAAATTGATCGTCCCCTTCCTAAAAGCGTATGGTGCCACAAATGAAAATATGGCAGAATTTTCAAACGTGCAGCTTGTCCCTGGAGCAAAGGAGACGCTGAATTTTGTAAAGAGCATCATGCATTCCTTTATAGTAAGTACAAGTTATAAACAGTATATTCAAGCCCTGTGTGATTTAACAGGCTTTCCATTTGAAAATACATATTTTACTTCGCTGAATATATGTGACCAGTGTTCAGTAGATGAAGAAGAAAAACAAAAGCTCATGGAATTTAGAAAAACCATCATTGAAAACCCTACCTTTGAAATACTGGATAAAATATTCCAGGATGAATTATTAAAATTGTCTGTTCATGAAATAATGAAAAATGTAAATCTGGTTGGTGGAGAAGGCAAAAGAAAAGCTATATTATATATTATAAATAAGTATGGGTTTAAAGAATCAGATATAATGTATGTTGGAGATAGTATAACAGACGTTGAAGCTTTAAAATTTGTAAAAGAGAACGGTGGACTTGCAATATCATTTAATGGAAATGAATATGCAATAAGATCAGCAGAAGTTGCAGTTATGGCAGATAACACGAGTTTAATATCGATCATAGCAGATTTATTCAATAAATTTGGGAAAATTAAGGTTATTAATTTCATTAAATCATATATGGATAATCCTGAGGATGCTCTTAATAAATATACAGTAAATAATGGTCTTAAAGAAATAATAAATCATGTAAACCTCCCTAAAATTGCAGTAATAACCGATGAAAATTATGAAAGAGTGGTAAATGAAAGTAAAACCTTCAGAAATATTGTAAGGGGAAAAGCAATAGGTGCTCTTGGATGATGATAAAATAGTTGAAATAGAAAATACATACTCTGAAGCTTTTGATGGAATATGCTGCCGGGTAATTATAACTGCCCATGATAAAGAAACACTTCAAAGAGCAGCTTATGATGCCACATCAACCCCTGGAACTGTAATAGGGCGTGTTGAAGGGGGCATTGAAGGATGGCTTGATAGAGATAAAACTCCTGATCATAGAAATGGAGCTATACTCCAATTCTGGTACGGAAAGGAGGATATAGAAAAGTTCAAAGTTGAACTATCCTACAGAATAAGGCAGGATATTCTTGTTAAACCATTTACAGCTCTTTTCGATGCCTCAGTTAATTCTGCAGGCGAAATAGACATGATGAGAAATGTAGGACACTGTGGCGATGGTTATGAATGGATTGAAAAAAAATACGGGCGTGAAATGATAATTGTACCCATTGCCATACCAGATTTCAAGATAGAAAGCAAAGTTGGGTATATGAGGGGAGTTATGGGTGCGAATTTCTGGTACATGTGCAGCAGCAGGGAAGCAGTTATGGGGGCTGGTAAAAAGGCACTGGATGCCATAGGTAATGTAGAAGGTGCTGTTACACCATTTGATATATGTTCTGCTGCCTCAAAACCTGAAACTAACTACCCATGGATAGGCCCCACCACAAACCATCCATACTGTCCCTCCCTTAAAGAAAAGATTGATAAAGAATCTAAAGTTCCAGATAATGTTAAATACATTCCTGAAATTGTAATAAATGGTCTTAACATTGATATAGTAAAAAAAGCTATGAAAGCAGGGATTGAAGCTTTAAGTGATGTTGAGAGCGTGGTTAAAGTTTCTGCAGGAAACTACGGCGGCCAATTGGGCGACCATAAAATTTATCTAAAAGATCTGTAGTATTGAGGTTTTAAATGAAAAAGATGGATGTTGTAGGGTTTGGAGCATTAAATGTAGACAGGCTGTATAATGTTAATAAAATAGCTCATGAAGATGAAGAAGCGTTCATAATAGATTTTAATCAATTCTGCGGGGGATCTGCTGCAAATACGATTATTGGGCTTTCAAGACTTCACATGAAAACAGGATTTATAGGTAAAGTAGCAGATGATAATAATGGAAATTTTTTAATTGAAAATCTTCAAAAAGAAGGTGTAAATACTAATGGAGTTATTATCAGTCCCAATGGAAGAAGTGGAAACGTTCCTGGATTTGTAGATAAGAAAGGCCAGAGGGCACTGTATGTAGATCCTGGGGTAAATGATTTGATAGAATACAGTGAACTTGAAATGGAATATATAAACAGTTCAAAGATTTTACATTTAACATCATTTGTTGGAGATTCATACAGGGCACAGGAAAATGTTTTAAAAGAAATTGATGATGTTGTTGTCAGTCTTGACCCTGGAAGGATTTATGCAGAAAAGGGCTGGAGTTTCCTTAAAAATATTTTAAACAGAACAGATATTATCCTTATTAATGAAGAAGAATTGAAACATCTAACAGGGGAGAGAACATTCAATGAAGGGGCAGAATTCCTGTTGAAATCAGGTATAAGAAACGTGGTAATTAAAAGAGGAGATGAAGGGGTCCATATAACCAATGGAAATGAATACTATGATCTGAAGCCTTTTAAAGTTAAATGTATAGATACAACAGGAGCAGGAGATGCATTTAATGCAGGATTTTTATATGGATTTCTTAAAAATAAAGATATCAATAAATCAGGCGAAATAGGAATCTTTGCAGCTTCATGCTGTATAATGGAGCGAGGGGCAGTAAATGGATTACCAGATCTATCAAGAATTGAAAATAGCATTCTGAAGGTGTAATTATGGATATAACGTTTAAAAAGGACAAAAAAGTGCTGAGGGACGAGGTCATCCGTAAATCAATGGATCTAGAAGACAGTGGATATAAACCAGAAATTGAAGAATGTGAATTAGAGGGTAAATTTATTACCATCTCTCCAACATGCATAAGATGTAATTTATGTGCTGAAGAATGCCCTGTAGGGGCCATATCTGAAGCAAAGGCAGGTAAGCCTGCTAAAGTACTTGAAAGCTGCGTTAAGTGTGAAATTTGTGCACAAACATGTCCTGTTGGGAGCATACATGTCCTGCAAACCATATCTTCTGTAAACGAAGAAGATGTGAAATACCGTTTAAGAGATCTGAAAATACCTCACAGAAAGCTGAAAATGAAAAGTATCAATGTAGATAGTGAAAAATGCGATTCGTGCGCAATTTGTGTTAAATTTTGTCCTACAGTTGCCATAAAAATTGAAGGGGAAACTGCAGTTATTGATACCAGTGCATGTACTGGCTGCGGTGCATGTGTCAATCTATGTCCAGAAGGCGCAGTAACACTTGAAAGAGAGTTAGGTCCTGTAATAAAAACTAAAAGGCTTGATATTGACAGGGAAGCATGTGTTTCCTGTCATATATGTGAAGAAAACTGTCCTGTAAAAGCAATTAAAATTGAAGACAGTGAAATAGTATTTTCAGAGGATAAATGTATTTTATGTGAAGTATGTTCAAATAAATGTCCTGTAGGTGCAAGAAAACTTGAGAGGGTACCCAATGAAAGTTAAAGAAATAATGGATAATGAATATCAGGGTGTCTGTTTTAAGTGAAATTTTCCATGGCGTAGATTTCTTGGATTTCGTTTTGGCCGTAGGATATTAGTATGCCTAGTAAAAGTACATTTAGATAG
>Ga0209105_100406_pt1 | contig 14493 bp, 12 predicted proteins | sample SedPBSmetaG_FD_184158 | JGI IMG/M metagenome (GOLD analysis project Ga0209105, IMG submission 184158) | Freshwater sediment bacterial and archeal communities from Indian Creek, Illinois, USA to study Microbial Dark Matter (Phase II) -... | ecosystem: Environmental > Aquatic > Freshwater > Creek >...
TTCCGCCCAGAAAAAATACGGCTATATTCGCTAGACCCATTGAAATTGAAATGGATCTGGGAGTAATTCTTTTTGCTGTTTCACCGAAGTATTTCCTTGAGAGATCTGGGGTGGCAATGACTGAGTTACTCAAAGAAAGAGGAATTTGTGGCAAAACGAGGGAAGTAAGGGAAATCAGCAACATGTCAGGGGTGGGAATATCAAAGGGTAAAATTTTCGGCAAATGAAAGAGTTCTATCCGGCTCAATCCATCATAATCCCCTAACAAAATACCTGCCAATAGTCCTCCGGAAACAACAACAAGCGCAGCAGGAACTTTTTTGTTACCCAGAAGAATCAGAGTAATAACAAGAGTAACTATTCCTATTATTATTCCGATAGGCACCGGGCCAATATACTGTATTGAAAGATATGGTTCTGCTTTTAAGGATTGAAATTTTGTTGTGCCAAGTACAAATCTTAAACCTTCAACGGCCAGTAAAATTCCTACCGATACCTGGATTCCTCTGACTACCGACTTGGGGAGAGATTTTGCTACAAACTGGACAATGCCTGTAATTCCGATAAAAAGCAATAATATGCCCATGAAGAAAGCCGATGAGGACACCATTCCGGCATCATAACCCATGGCAATAGCATAAGCACCAATTAGTTTCATGGGTTGCACAGGGATTGTTACTCCAAAATACAATCCACTCAGCAGATAGAAAGCGCCAACCGTGAAGAAAATACTTGCAGGATTAAGCCCATTTGCCGCAATCATACCGCCTGCTATAGGTAGAATAGTTCCTAAATCGGCAAGGGAACCTGCGAACTCAGTTCTGCTGAAAAGGAACTTTTTATAAGGGAGAGGCATCATGCTCATACCAAGTATACTTTCTAATAAAGTGCACAGTCTGATGGCACAATAGGAATTTTCTTTGCATCGACTGTATGCAACATAATAACACACAAAAAAAGTATAGACTAAGTTATTATCTAAATCAAGTGGTTTAGGGGATTGTCTTACAACCTTAACATCTTGTGAAATAGTTTCTGATGTTATTATTGTCAATATTAAATAAAAAATATATAATTTGCTAGCGCTTTTAACGTAAGGTAAAGATTAATCCTGTCGTTGTGACAATCTGTTCGGGCATCGCCGGGATACCGCTGTTTTAAACATTTCGAAAACGAGTTATGCGAAAAAGGAGATCATCATGCCACCATTGAGTTTGCTGATAAAACCTGCTTCGAGTTTGTGCAATTTGCGATGTAAGTATTGTTTCTATCACTCCGTTGCAGCTAACCGTGAAATCGAATTTTACGGTATAATGTCTTCTGAGACACTTGAAATTATAGTAAAAAAAACACTGGAATTTTCCGACGATTTTTGTACTATAGCATTTCAGGGGGGAGAGCCTACTTTAGCAGGGCTGGATTTTTTTAGAAAATTTACTGAGCTTCAGATGAAGTATAATATCAAAAATGTTAAGATCAATAATACGATCCAAACAAATGGAATAGTAATAGATGATGAGTGGGCAAAATTCCTGGCAGAGAACAAATTTCTTGTAGGTATTTCCTTGGACGGACCAAAAGAAATCCATGATGCAAACAGATGTGATGCTTTTTCCAAAGGCTCTTTCGGCAAAGTTATGAAAACAATCGCTCTCTTTGAGAAATACAAAGTCGATTATAATATTTTATGTGTTGTGAATTCATATACAGCAAGATATATCAACAAAGTTTATAATTTCTACAAGAAGGAGAATTTCAGATTCTTACAGTTCATTCCATGCCTTGATCCATTGCATGAAAAGCCTGGCGATAATGAATATTCACTGTCAGTTGAGCGATTCACTTATTTTCTTAAGACTCTGTTTGATTTGTGGTATGAAGATGCAATTAGAGGAAACCGGATTAGTATTCGTTACTTTGATAACCTTGTGAGGATGATTATGGGATATGGTCCTGAAGTTTGCGGTATGTCAGGGTTTTGTTCATGTCAGTTTGTAATGGAAGCAGATGGCGGGGTGTATCCATGTGACTTTTATGTTGTGGATGAATGGCGCCTGGGCAATATTAAGGAAATGGGCTTTAGGGAATTGAAGCGCTCAGAAAGAACTATCTTATTTGAAGAAGGGTCAAGACATATAGATCCGGGATGTCATGGATGCGATTGGCTTCAAATATGCAGGGGAGGATGCCGCAGGTTAAGAGAATCTATTAATGGTAACAAACTTGTGCAGAGCTATTTTTGCAAATCATATAAGGAGTTTTATGGAAGTTCCTTTAAACGATTGCAGCAGATTTGCAGTAGGGTAAGAACCGGTATGAACTTTTAGATCTTTTTATGTGATAAATCTAAAAAACTATTATACGGGAGATTATAGATGATAAGTTATGTAATATACTTTTTGATTGCGATTGCGGCTACCACAATTGGTGCGATGACAGGAATGGGCGGGGGAGTAATGATCAAGCCGGTACTTGATATGATCAGTGGTTTTGACGTAGCCACAATTGGAGCATTGTCATCTATAACAGTATTTGCAATGGCAATTGTATCCGTATGGAAGCAGCTATACCAAAAGGCGGATATTAACTTCACCATAGCAATTCCACTTGCTTTTGGTTCGGTTGCAGGTGGAAGTATCGGCCAATTTATGTTGGAAGGAATCATTAACGTGCTCAATTCCAATCGATTGGTTCTGGTAGTGCAAAACATAGCTCTGGGGATCCTTATTATTAGTGTGTTCCTGTATATGCTCAATAAATCTAAAATCGGGACGCTTGGCATAAAAAACATAATACTGGTGGCATTGGCAGGTGCCTTTCTTGGAATTGTATCCGCATTTCTTGGCATCGGGGGAGGACCCATCAATGTAGCACTACTTATCTATCTATTCTCCTTGGATTTTAAAATGGCAACGTTATGTTCCATCATAATCATTTTATTTGCGCAAATCTCTAATCTGTTTCAGATAGCTGTTAGTACAGGATTTGCGCCGTTTGATTTGTCAATGCTATCTCCAATGGTCATGGGCGCAATTTTAGGTGGCTTTATTGGTTCGTGGTTTAATAAAAAGCTTGACGATAAAACAGTTGAAATATGCTTTAATGGAGTGCAAATTCTTGTCTTCGTTCTTTGTATTTATAATATCGTTACAAATCTGGTGTAGTGGTTCATACTCTTAAAAAGCTATGTAAATTTGTGTTACGGATACAAAATTCTATTTGATTTTTGTCAGAAACTTGTGGTATTTGTACATTGACTGAAATATTTTTCTGTTGCATAGTGAATAAATGGATTTGACAGGGAGTGATGATTATGCACAAAAAACCTAATATCATTTTGGTTAACTGTGATGATCTCGGTTATGGAGATTTAGGCTGCTACGGATCAAGCAGAAATGATACGCCTGTGCTTGATTCTCTTGCGGGAAACGGAATGCGATTCACTGATTTCTACATGGCATCACCGGTATGCTCACCTTCGCGGGGCGCAATGTTGACCGGATGTTATCCCCCTCGCATAAGCTTCGCTAACTTTGACGGAGATATTGTTTTATTCCCGGGGCACGACATTGGACTAAATACGAGTGAAATTACCATAGCACGTCTGCTGCAGTCAGCGGGGTACGCAACAATGCATATAGGGAAATGGCACTGCGGTGACCAGGATGAATTCCTTCCTACAAACCACGGCTTTGAGGACTACTATGGAATACCATACAGCAACGATATGGGCAGAATGGTGGGAAGATTGACAGGCAGAAATGCTATGCCACCTCTTCCATTGCTTAGAGGTAAGGAGGTAATTCAGGAACAGCCCGACCAAGCCTCCATAACTGAGCGTTATGTCGAGAAGAGTGTGGAATTTATTCGTACCAACAAAGAAAGGCCATTCTTTTTATATTTGGCACATATGCATGTTCATCTGCCTCTTTATGCTGCTGCGGTCTTTGTTGAAAAATCCAGAAACAGCGACTATGGAGCTTGTGTAATGGCAATCGACTGGGCAATGGGTGTGATAGTCGCGGAACTAAAAAAACAGGCTTTGTTTGAGGATACAATAATCATATTTACTTCAGACAACGGTTCTCGAAATGACAGAGGCGATAGCAACGGAAATCTGAGAGGGAAAAAGGCAACTACCTGGGAAGGTGGTATGAGAGTGCCGTTTATCGTTCACTGGCCGAGCAAGGTGAAGCCGTGTGTGAATAAAGAGATTGTAACTTCATTGGATTTGTACCCAACGCTTGCAAATATTGGCGGAGCAACGCTTCCTGCGGATAGAATAATTGACGGCTATGATATAACGGATCTGCTTCTTTCAAAGACGAACAAGTCCCCGAGGGATACCGTTTATTACTATATGGCAGATAAGCTTGAGGCAGTGCGCGTAGGAGACTATAAGCTATTTGTATCGCGTCCTCCTGAGAGAGTTTTAAATACCGAAGAAAATAAAATGCTTGACACTCATTCGCTCCGGGAAAATATTGAAGGCAAGGCAAAGAATCGTCCAAGCATCACAAAAAATGAGCTTATACATGAACTTTATAATCTTTCTGAGGATGTTGGCGAAACAAAAAATATATATGAGGAGCATCCTGAAATAGTTACACAAATAATTAAAAAGGTAGAGGCATGCCGCAAAGATATGGGGGATGCGGTAACTGGCGTGAGGGGAATGAATGTTCGTCCTATAGGCAGAGTTTCAAATCCCAAACCCCTTACCAGCTACGATGAGAAACATCCGTATATTATTGCGCTATACGATAGGAATGAAATCGGATAGAATGTCATGGACTGTAGTTTCGTCAAATAAACTTTCCTAACAACCGGCGTTTTAATGGGCAACAAAGCAGAAAAGGAGAATCATCAGATGCCTGACATAATCCTAAACCGAGAAGTTGCGCTTAATCTTTTCAATAAATATAACAAAAACGAGAGTCTCTTAAGACATGCGCTTGCAGTTGAAGCCGGTATGAGGCATTTTGCATACCTATTCGGGGAGGATGAGGAGAAATGGGCTTTAATAGGCCTTGTGCATGATATCGATTATGAGATGTACCCTGATCAGCATTGCATAAAGGCTTATGAGATACTTAATGAGTATGGATGGCCGGACGACTACATACATGCGGTTCAAAGCCACGGATGGAAGATTTGCATAGACGTAGAGCCTGAGCATAAAATGGAAAAAACGCTATATGCCATAGATGAATTGACCGGACTTATAGCGGCTACGGTATATATGCGCCCCGATAAAAGCATAAAGGATCTCGAAGTCAACTCGGTTAAAAAGAAGTTCAAACAGAAAAACTTTGCGGCAGGTGTAAACCGTCAGGTAATAGAGGATGGAGCGTCGCTTTTGGGAATGGATTTGGATCTGTTGATTGCTGAAACCATTAAAGGCATGAAAAAAGTAGCCAAAGATATCGGGCTTTAAGGTCAATTGTGGAATGTGATGAAGCCTTGACGCTGGCGGTTCGGAGTCATAAGACTGTCAGTAATTCCTGAGTACGAGTAAATAAAATTCCTTTTGCATTTAAAACGATATGACGTTATAATGAGCAATAAGATGTAATAGGGAGCATCGATTATAACGATTAGTAAATCAGGAGGGGACAAATGGTTTTAGGTACAGAACAAATTGCACAAATGTTTGATTTAAGCTGTGTTCGCACATATAATACAAAAGATGATATCGTCGAACTTATTGATGCGGCTAAAAAATACCGTTGCGGACAGGTTTCCGTATTACAGTGCTTTATAGATTTAAGTCGGGAGCTTTTGGAAATAGAAGATGGAATAAAAGTAGTGGGGAATGTCAGCTTTCCTTCTGGCTCAGACATCACTGAGCTTAAAGTACTGCAAGCAAAACAAATGGTAGGTAAGTGCGACGAAATCGACATGGTTATGAATGTATGCTATTTGAAATCAGGTATGTATTCGTATGTGGAAGAGGACGTAAAGGCAGTAAAGAAGGCTATTGGCGACATTCCGTTAAAGGTAATTGTTGAATCCGCATTGTTAGATAAAAAGCGTGTTGAAAAAGCGTGTGAGGTCTGTATAAACGCAGGCGCTGCATTTGTCAAGACCGGGACGGGCTGGACTTCACCTACCACGGTAGAACAAGTAAAATTTATAAAATCCATCGTGAAGGATGCGATAGCCATAAAAGCCTCGGGCGGAGTTAAAAATCTGGAAATGCTGCTATTGATGTACGCATCGGGTGCAACGCGCTTCGGTGTGAATTTGAAAACCGGTATCGCTATACTTCAGGAGTGCATGGCTGCCGGTGGGTCTGTGATAGTATAAGAAGTTTTCTCTTTGCTAGACAATATTTACAAACAGCTCAACCAAAGCCGGATCAAACTGACTTCCTGCGCATCTGTTTATTTCAGCCAATGCTTCGGTATTTGACCTTGCTTTGCTGTAAGGTCTGTCGTTTGTCATGGCATCGTAGGCATCTACTATCGATAGAATTCGACACTCAATAGGGATTTCATCGCCTTTCAATTTCAGGGGATATCCGTTTCCATCCCAGTGTTCATGGTGTTTTAAAATTAACGGAGCTATGGCGGCAAGCTCGATTGAAGCGGAAGCTATGCGGTAGCCTTTTTCAGGATGCAAACGCATGACTTCCCACTCTTCGCGGTCGAGCTTTGCCGGTTTATGCAAAATTCGATCAGGAATGCCGACTTTTCCTAAATCGTGAACTCTTGACAAAAGCGCTATGTCTGAGAGTTGATGAGAAGAAACGCCTGCTTTTTCCCCTAGCTTTATACAGAGCCCTTGAACTCGGTCGGCGTGACCGTCGGTAATATAATCGCGTTCAGCTAAGGCCGCGATCAATCCCTGGACGACGCGATTGCTTCTGCTGTTCAGTCGTGGTATTTTATTGCGGTACATAGATTCTTCAGCCTTATTTAAAAGTTCAAGCGGAGCTTCGTCATTGGGGGAAAAAGCGGTAGCTAGCCCCAACGAAAGGCTTAAAGGCGGATTAATAGGATTTTCGTTGTATTTAGAAACGCTTTCAAGAATTATATCACAAATAGAGTCAGCCGTTTTATAATCGGTATGCGGTAAAACAGCCGCATATTCATCGCCGTCTATTCGGGCTATGATATCTTTTTGCCTCAGGGAATCCTTGATAATTTCTCTTAAAGATAATAAAACCTCATTTCCTTTATTGTGTCCCATAGTGTCGTTTATCAGCTTTAGACCGTCTATATCAGCCGTAATAACTGAGAGGGGATACGAATCTTCGTTATAAATCAGGGTGAGAGATTCTTCAAAATACGCGCGATTGTAAAGACCCGTAAGGTGATCGTGCGCGCTGTAATATTTAAGTCTGCTTTCGTAAAGTTTTCGCTCGGTAATATCGCGAGTAAAAGACACGACTTCATTCTCGGCATACTTGACAATACGAGATTCGAAGTCATAAAAACCTGCGATGGTTACAAGCGAATACTCCATAGTCTCAATACTTCCGTTGTTAAGTGAGTTTTGTATGCAGGAAAGAGTCTTGATAGCCAGATCCTCAGGTAAAACGTCAATTAAGTTTTTACCGATTAGTTCGCTGCGAGGCCTTATTAAACGGCTTTCATCGTCAGTCAAAACATCAAGGTAAGTTCCTTGTCCGTCAAATATTATTAATAAATCCGGTATAGTATCTATGATGCTTCCCCTAAGCGATTCACTTTTTATCAAAGCCTCTTCAGCAATTTTGCGTTCGGTAATATCCTGTACCATGCCTAGCAGGCCTACGGTTTTCCCTTCGGTATCATTAATGCACTCGTATCTTTGATACACATGACATATTTCTTTCGCGCCATTGTTCGACATCCTGTGTTCAAGCTCATTTCGAGGAGAATTGGCGAAAGTTTGATTGAAAAATCGTTTAACCGCTAAGAAATCGTCGGGATGAATCAATTCATAAAATGCCTTCATGTCAATAGCTCCTTCATTTGAAGGAATGCCAAGAATTTTACTTGCTTCCGGTGTTAAAATAATTCTGTCGGTCAACATATCCATTTCCCAACTTCCGATTCGCGCGATTTCCTGAGTTTTTGCAAGGCGAGTTTGGCTTTTGTGCAGCGCTTTTTGAGCATCAAATTCTGTTTGCCGGTTTAACATCAGAGACGCTATAATGAGAGTTGTCAGAGGATAAATGAGCATTATGGGCAGTGTCAGTTGGGTTATTACGATCTGTAGGCTTAAGTTTGTAATTGTGGTGAACATTGCCAGCATAACGATGTTGGTGAAAAAACTTAGCATAAGCAGGCTTTTTGTAATTATGGGTATTTTTCTGTATCGATGCATATAATGAAACAATATCCCGAACAACGAGGACTGAACAATATTCGATATGCCAACTAAAGCGCCTGCACCGCCAAGATGGTAGCGATAAGCTGAAGATATAGCGGCTGCTATCAGCGCTACATAGGGACCTCCGAATAATCCGGCGATGTTGTGAATGACTGTTCGTCCATCGAAAATGACTCCGGGCATCAGAGTGAAGGGCATACTCATGCCTATTACAGCGGTAACTCCAAAAAGGATTCCCGAGTAAATCGCATATTGTAAACTGTTTCTTTCCCATTGCCGGATTATAATGCTATAAACGGTTATTATCGCAATAAGCAAGGTGACGTTTTGAATAAGAACCATGTATACGTTCATTTAGCACCCTCGCACATCAAATAAAAATAGGTGAAACCAATGGCACGGTATTTCGATACAATATGACAAATTTATCATAAGTTCGAGTAGTAAACAAGTATTATTTTGGAATATGCAAGCATTTGATTATGTTGACGCTTAATGCTCTGTATGATAGTATTTTTGATGTAGTTTAACTTTGTTTATAGCTTAGATTAAGGCGGGGTAAAATGTCTGATAAGAGAGAGGGTCGCAATTTAGCGCAAAACAGAAAAGCGTGGCATGACTATTTCATTGAAGAAACCTATGAAGCCGGAATAGCTCTCGTCGGAACAGAAGTCAAATCAATACGTGCAGGCAATATTAATCTTAAAGATAGTTATGCCGATATTAAGGATGGCGAGATATTCCTGTATAATGTGCATGTCAGCCCATACGAGAAGGGTAATATTTTTAATAAAGATCCTCTGAGAACAAGAAAGCTTCTTATGCACCGGATAGAAATCGCAAAATTGAATGGTTATATTCGTCAAAAGGGATATACATTGGTGCCATTAAAAGTATATCTAGTTAGAAACCGTATAAAAGTCGAGCTTGGCGTTGCGCGAGGCAAAAAGCTATATGATAAACGTGAAAGCATAATGAAACGGGACGCTGAACGGGATGTGGAACGTGCTTTTAAAGACGGACATAGGGGAGTATAGAGGACAGCCCGTGATGATAAAAGAGTTATCGAAAAGATGTAATTTTAACTTGGAGGTTTAGATAATGAAAATGATACAATCGCTTCTTATAGCACTTATACCCGCAACTATAGCGGCGCTTTGGTTCTTTCGATTGAACGCGCTTATACTGATAGTTGTTAGCATAGCCTTCGCGGTTGGCGCTGAAGTTTTATGGCAGCTGGCGGCTAAGCTACCGATTCGTGTAAAGGATTTAAGCGCAGTTGCTACAGGGTTATTATTCGGTTTGACACTCGGGCCTTCTTTGCCTTGGTATCTGGCTGCGCTTGGCGCATCTTTATCTACGGTTGCAGGTAAGGCTATCTGGGGAGGATTTGGCAAAAACATCTTTAATCCCGCGCTTTTCGGCAGATTTATTATTGTCGTGCTGTTTCCCGGCACCATGGCTCCGTATCTGACGCCGGTCGATATGGTTACCACGGCGACTCCGCTTCAAATTTTCAGATCCGAAGGTGTTATAACCCCCATTTTAAATCTTTTTGTAGGAAATGTCGCCGGTTGCATCGGTGAAACTTCAGTGATTGCTTTGCTTATTGGCTTTGCCTGGCTTCTCTATAAGGGGCATGTTAACTGGCGAATCCCTCTGGCTGCTTTCATGAGCGTTATTATCATATCGTTGTTAGCCGGACATAATCCACTATTCCATTTGTTTTCAGGAAGCCTTATGTTGGGAGCGCTCTTTATGGCGACTGACCCTGTGACATCTCCTAAGCAAAACACGGGGAAATGGATATTCGGTGCGGCAATCGGACTTATAATTATGGTTTTTCGTTTCTGGAGCGTTTTCCCCGAAGGAACTACTTTTGCCATTCTTGGAATGAACATTTTGGTGCCTATAATAAATGCTCGTATAACCAAACAACAAGCAAAAAAATAGAATCAACCGTTACCCGGACAAAATAATTAGGCGGTGTATTCAAAAAGAGTAAAGAAAGTGTGAACAAATGAAGAAAAAGATTAAAATAATGCCGATTTTCGGCACCAGACCGGAAGCGATCAAAATGGCTCCGGTCATAGCGGAGTTAAAAAATTCTGCAGTTTTTGAAACTGTAGTAGTTGTTACGGCACAGCACAGGGAAATGCTTGATCAAGTGCTTGAACTTTTTAATATCACTCCTGCATTTGATTTGAACATTATGAGTAACGGACAGACATTATCGCAAATTACGGCAAGAGTTTTGGAAGGCATGGATACTGTGCTTGAAAGTGTACGGCCTGATATGGTTTTAGTGCACGGTGATACCACTACTACATTTGCGGCCGCACTTTCGGCTTATTACAGAAAAATACCGACAGCTCACGTGGAGGCGGGATTGCGCACACAAAACAAATATTCGCCGTATCCTGAGGAGATAAATAGAAAGCTTGCTACTAGCTTGAGTGATCTTCATTTTGCACCGACGCAGTCTGCAAAGGAAAATTTGATGCGTGAAGGAATTTCATTCGAACACATTGTTGTTACTGGAAATACGGTTATAGATGCGCTTTTAGGAGTGGTCGGGCTAAAATTTGATTTTTCCGGTACCGAACTTGCAACGGTTGATTTTGAGCATAAAAGAGTTATACTGATCACATCTCACCGTAGGGAAAATATAGGCAATCCTATGACGGAAATTTTCAATGCGGTAAAAAATATCATAAACGCAAATCAGGATGTGGAAGTTGTCTTTCCGATGCATAAAAATCCGATTGTAAGAGGTATCGCCAATGATATTTTAAAGGGTCTTGACAGAGTTCATCTCGTAGAACCGCTGGATTATCTTCCATTTACAAACCTGATGGGGAAATGCTACATGATAATGACCGATTCGGGCGGGATACAAGAGGAAGCACCTTCTCTTGGCAAGCCTGTTCTTGTTCTACGGGATACCACAGAGAGACCTGAAGCTTTGAATGCTGGCACTGCAAAACTTGCCGGAACCGATGCGGTATCAATAACTGTACATACTCAAAGGCTATTAGATGACAAATTAGAATACGCCCGAATGGCAAACGCCGCTAATCCTTATGGAGACGGTAAAGCGGCAAACAGGATCGTTAAGGCGCTTGCGGATTATTTTGCTGCAATACCAAACAACGATGCGTGATAGCAAAAACACTTCAATATAGGACACACCGTACAATGATAAAATTTTAGCAATCGACAGAACCGTCCCCATTATTCAGAGGACTTCTTCTATTTTGTGAGTTTTATCGTGATAAAGGTCGTAATATTTGACTCCGACTTTTACAATCGGGTTAGAAATGCTTTGTGGAGATATAAAAACGATCTCACCGGTTTCTCCGGTGTTAAGCTTAACCTTTGAGCCGACATAGTGTTGTGCCAGATTTGCAAGAAAAGTTTGCATGATCTTAATATCAAAATTCCCTATGCCGATGCGCTCAAATTCCTTAAAAGTGTCAAAAGGTGTTGACCTATGTCTATAGTTGGTGCTGGACGTCATAGCGTCATATACATCGGCTATTGCCACTATCTTAGCGAATTTGCGAATATCCTTCGCTTTAAGCCCGTATGGGTAACCATTCCCATCTTCACGTTCATGATGGGCTAGTACGGCTTCTTTCACGTCTGAATTTAGCCATGCCAGATCTTTAATCATATTGTATCCTATTGCCGGATGCTGCCTTATTATTTCAAATTCCAAAGGTGTCAGTGGCTCGGTTTTGTTTAAAATAGCCGGAGGAATTTTTGATTTGCCAAAATCATGCAGCAAACCGGCTTTTACTACATCTTTGATCTGGTCGTTATTCATATGCAGCCATTTTGCCATAATAAGGGCGTATACAGAAACATTGACTGAATGGGTATAAAGATAGTTATCCTTATCTTTGATGTTAATAAGGCATGAAACCAATGAATAATTCTCTTCGGCATGGGCAAAAAGCGATTCTACGATCGTTTCAGTCTTTTCGCGCTCAAGTTGTTTGCCTGTCATAACATCTGTCAGCAATTCTCTTGCGGTATTCATAGCCCGGCTATACTCTTTTTTAAAAGTATCCAATTTAGTGCCGTTATTGGGAATAAATGAAGTATCGGTTTTGTCGTTACGGAAGACTGAAACTTTGTCGATTTCATATGAAAGCAGTTTTGTTATGATTATGTCGCTAATCACAGTATTTTCAGGTATTAATGAGTTTCTATCTCCTTCACGATATACATCCTGAGCCAATACATCGCCAATTTTACATTCGAAGGGTGAAATGTATACTTTGTTCATAAATTTGATTCTCCGTTTCCATATGGAAAATGGTAAAAAATCAATACAGCAATTAATAAAGAATTATAATATATTTGATTTTTTATGTCCAATAAAATTTAATAATCATTGGGAGATAACAGGCCGTTGCTTTTTAATGAGTTTATTGTCTGATGATACAACAATAGATAGGGATGCGGGGAGGGAGTACCGGCACAATCCATTTTACCTTTGTATACAGATCAATTTATCAAGTGTCATTGTTTTACATCCAAAAAAATATCTACACCCTCCGGATGAAGCGAGTTAAATGACTTTATAGTATTGTTATGAAAAACCAAATAATCATAATTACGGAAATTGACAGTTTTATTATAGCTGAGCCTAAAAAACCAAATAGCGCGCCGATGCCGATTTTCAAAGCCTGATCGATTTTTTTGCCGCCAAATAACTCAGCTACGACAGCCCCTAAAAATGAGCCGAGAATAAGTCCTAACGGACCGAGCATTATCGTGCCTACAATTAAACCGATTATTGCTCCAAGAGATGCCAATTTACTGCCGCCGAATTTTTTAGTGCCTATTGCTGCCGCAAAGTAGTCAGTGAAAAAAGTGAATGCCATTGCTATGCCTTGAAGAAGGAAAAATATATAGTCAAGCGTTTCAAAACCGGTTATTATTCCATAAACAAGCATACCTATAAAAATGAGCGGAGTGCCGGGCAAAGCAGGGAGCAATGTACCTGCCAGACCTGCAACGAAAAAGAGGATCGCAATAATCAGAGCAAAGATGTCCATAGTTTACCTCCTGCCAGATTGAGAAGCCGCAGCTTCTCATAGAATCTATTGCTTTATCGGACGCCTGCCATGGATTTCATAACATTGAAACTCGTTACTGTTAAATACATTATTTCAGAATCAGTATAGCAGATTTTTTTTGTGTGGCAATATATTTTGGAATGCCGGTTCATCGCAACAACATATGGTGCAAAGGCAAAGTATTGTATATAATCATATGATAAACTGATATCAATTGCTTTGATTGCAGAAATCGCTTTATGGTGCCATGAAAAATGAGCAGTAAATTAATAGAATGAATGAGAGAACTAACAATGAAAGTATTATTAACAAACGGAAGTCCGCATGAAAAAGGTTGTACATATACAGCATTGACCGAAGTGGCAGAAGCCTTAAACCGTGAAGGCATAGGTACGGAAATATTTCAAGTCGGAACAAAACCTTTAGCAGGGTGTATTGCCTGCAGAAGTTGTGCCAGAACCGGTCATTGTGTTTTTGATGACAGAGTGAATGAGTATCTTGCGATAGCAGGAGACTTCGACGGGTATGTGTTCGGTTCTCCGGTACACTATGCAGCCCCCAGCGGAGCAATCACTTCCTTTATGGATCGTGTATTTTATACCGAACTGCTGACGGGAAAGAAGTCATTTTATTTGAAGCCTGCAGCTGCTGTCATATCAGCAAGAAGAGCAGGGACAACGGCAGCTTTCGATCAATTAAACAAATACTTCACAATAATGGAGATGCCGATTGTTTCTTCGCAGTATTGGAACATGGTGCACGGTCGGAATCCTGAAGAGGTGCGTCAGGACTTGGAAGGTTTACAGATAATGCGTACTTTAGGCAAAAATATGGCATTTTTCTTAAAATGTAAGGAAGCGGGAATGAAAGCGGGTGTAGCTCTCCCGGAACAGGAAGCAAGAGTATTTACAAATTTTATTCGGTGACTGTGAGTGACAAGGGGAGTGACAAGGGGACGGAGTTATTGACACGGGTTCTTCTGTTTTTTGTTAGTTTCACAGTAAAAATGTCTTTAGTGTTCGAAGTGCCATGTATTCGTTTGACTTTTTAATGTTTCCGAATTAGACTAATAACAAAATTC
>Ga0209105_100407_pt1 | contig 14459 bp, 14 predicted proteins | sample SedPBSmetaG_FD_184158 | JGI IMG/M metagenome (GOLD analysis project Ga0209105, IMG submission 184158) | Freshwater sediment bacterial and archeal communities from Indian Creek, Illinois, USA to study Microbial Dark Matter (Phase II) -... | ecosystem: Environmental > Aquatic > Freshwater > Creek >...
GCGATTGATTCGCCGATAACTCCGAGCAGCGCAAACATGGGCGGCATCACAAATATAAAAACATAAAGCATATAGTTTATAAGATGTGAAGTAAAATCTTTGGCACTGTAGGTAAGTCTAATGCCAATAATGGTATGCAGCACAGTAACAGTAAGGACGGCAGGTATCAGCAGCAGATAGTTGAAAGTAACTTCTTTGATCACATACACCGCAATTGAGATAAAAGCTACGGTAATCAGCGAATTGATCGCGTTGACGATTATTTTCGACAGGAGAAACTCGTCTTCCGTGACGGGCGTAACCATGATCGAATTGATGGTGTGTTCTTTCTTTTCGTAAAACAGGGTTGCCCCTACGAGCAAAATGGTCATCATGATGCTGTCCATAAAAAAAATAAGGGGCATAAACTGAAGCAGCACCTCGCCTTCCAAAAAGTAGGCGAAAAGCAGCCATAAAAGCAAAACAGCAAAGTTCGCCTTAAAGAGGTTATATTTTTTTAGCCTCAGAAACTCACCCTTTACAAGAGTTGGAAGATTAGTCACGCAGTTTCACCCCTGTGACTTTGATAAATATCTCTTCAAGTGTGGTCTCACCGCTGTGCAGCGTCTCAATTTCTTTTTCCTGCAAAAACTGGAAAAAAGGCGGGGATTTAATCTCATCCATGGAGAAAAGCCGCGTCTGCAGCTCGCCGTTTTCCCGGTACTCCACCTTGACAGTACGCCGGCCGTATTTAAGCTTAAGATCACGCGGCGCGCCCTCCTCGCGCAGCTTGCCTTCCGCAATAAAAGCCACCCGGTCGCACAGCTCATCGACGTCGCCCATGATATGGCTGGTTAAAAAGACGGTGCCGCCTTTTTGTTTAAACTCAAGGATCATATCTTTCATAATGCGCGAATTCGCCGGGTCAACGCCGTTGGTCGGCTCATCAAGAAACAGAAACGCAGGTTCATTGAGCAGCGCCCTGACAAAATTGAGGCGTATTTTCATGCCCTTGGAATATTCTCCCGCTTTTTTATGGCGATCATCCCAAAGTCCAATCCGCCTCATCAGTGGTTCAATCTCCGCCGTCTTTTTATAAAGGCGCTGAAAAAACTCTAGATTTTCCATCGCCGTAAGTTTTGAAAAAGAGATAGGCATCTCAAAGCTCACACCGATATCCTGGTAAAATTCGTTGCTGTAGCTTGACAGCGGCTTGCCCTGGTATTCGATTTCGCCTTCAAAGCCGCGCAGCAGCTTGATCAACACTTTTTGGGTCGTGCTTTTCCCCGCGCCGCTAGGGCCGAGAAAGCCGAATATCTCCCCTTCTTCAATTTCAAAACTGATGCCGTTGACGGCGTAGTCGTTGCTTCCCGGATACTTATAGCGCATATTTTTGACGGCAATCATTGGCTATCCCTCCAGATTCGGCTTATTTAGCCAGGCGCGCTTCATCGCCCCGAAAACCCTTTCATCCTGCCGAGATAGCTGGAGAGCGCCTGTAACCATTGCCGGGTTAAACCGACCCTGGTTACAGGTTTACGCCCCTCGGTGCTTTTAATGATCTGCACATAGGCCGCCGCTTCAAGGTTGCGCAGCTGCACAGAGAGATTGCCCGCAGCTTGCTCCATATTCTGCTTTAACAAAGTATAGTTTATCAGCAGTGTTGTTTTTGCATAAAGTGGGCAAATGAAATTTGCTCTCTAAATAACCTGACTAATCAATAATCATGGAATCGCTGCTTTCGTCCCAGCTGATATGGCTGGTAATTTTGAAGACCTGTGCTTCTTTAAGCATGGGATAAACAGTAAGCTCGCCTGAAGCTAAATCCAAAGTATACTTTTCAATATCACCCATTACTTTATTTTCTTCTTTGACGCTGCCCTTGTAGAGAGTAACCATGCACATCGAAAGTTCAACTCCTTAAATTTTAGATTTCGTCCAACTTCGTATTACCCTCATTTTATAAAACATTTGGCAATCTTGTCAAACCAAAATGCCAGAGAAAAAACCGCTCGCCATTATTGCACAAAGTGCTATAATAAATGCATGGTCTTTTTCTGCCAATTTTATATGGAAAGGCAAAATATCTATGCAAGGCAGTACACACAAAAGCATTGCGCTCATTATTGCCTGTCTGAGTTCTTTTTCCAACGCTTTTATGACTACAGCAATCAATATCGCTCTTCCCTCCATCGGCAGGGAATTTGCTGTGGACACCATACTGCTGAGTTGGGCCGTCACTTCTTATTTGTTAACCATCACCATGCTGCTTGTTCCTCTGGGTAAAGCCGCAGATATATACGGTAGGAAAAAATTATTTCTTTACGGCAGCATAATTTTTACCCTGGCATCCCTGCTTTGCGCAATATCTCCGTCCATCACCTTACTGATTATTTTCAGGGTAATACAAGGATGCGGCGCCGCTTTGCTTATGGGAACGGCTGTGGCCATTCTTTCATCCGTTTTTCCCCCGGGAGAGAGGGGCAGAGCGCTGGGGATCAGCCTTGCCGCAACATACATCGGGTTATCCGCGGCCCCGTCACTGGGAGGCATCCTGACCCAGCAATTTGGCTGGAGGAGTGTCTTTCTCGTTACTGTCCCGCTGAGCCTGCTGTTAGTTATACTTGTCATATGGAAAGTAAAGGAAGAATGGGCTGATGCCAAAGGGGAAAAGCTGGACTACACCGGCTCGCTAATCTACGGTTTTTCCCTTACCGCGTTGATCTATGGCCTTACACTGGTGCCGCAAATGTGGGGTACCTGGCTAATTATATCGGGTTTGGCCGGTTTGTTACTGTTCATCCACTGGGAAATGAAAGTAATAAACCCCGTGCTGAATGTACGCCTCTTCAGCCGGAACAAGGCTTTTGCCCTTTCCAACCTGGCGGCACTGACCAATTACACCGCTACCTATGCCCTGAGTTTTCTGCTCAGCCTCTACCTGCAATTTATCAAGGGGCTGGACCCGCAAAGTGCAGGGTTTGTCCTCGTTTCTCAACCCCTGATTGTAGCCCTTGTTTCACCTTTTACCGGCAAGTTGTCGGAAAAGGTCGAGGCGAGAGTCCTCGCCTCATGGGGCTTGGGTTTTATTGCGGCAGGACTTGTTCCATTGGTTTTTATTTCTACCCGCACGCCACTATTTATCATCGTTGCCAGTACTATGATCATTGGATTGGGTTTGGCCTTTTTTGTCTCACCTAATACAAACGCAATCATGAGTTCAGTGCAAAGGAATTATTACGGCGTTGCCTCGGCCGCCCTCAATACCATGCGGCTGACGGGCCAGTTGTTCAGTATGAGCATTGCCATGGTTATCTTTGCGCTTAACATTGGACAGGCCCAGATAACACCGGAAAATCATCACCTCTTTCTTGCCAGTCTCAGGACAATCTTTATTATATTTGCCCTAGTCTGCAGCGGCGGTATAATGGCGTCAGTGGCTAGGGGCAAGGTAAACAGCCCGGCAGAGAGTCCGCTCCTGCCACCATCATGATAGTGGCCGATTATTTACCGGCTGACGAGAACTACACAAATAAAAAAAGAAGGTGTGAATAATGGCTAAAACGGAACATGACTTGTTCAACGCAGCGGATTATTTTGTGGACCGCGGCGTGCGGGAAGGCCGGGGCCACAAGATAGCCATTTACAGCGAGCAGCGCAACTATACTTACCTTGACCTGCAGAAGATGGTTAACAAAACTGGTAACGCCCTGCGGGAAACAGGAGTGTGTATTGATGACCGACTTATGATCCTGATGCTGGATGTACCACAGTTTTATGCGGCTTTTTGGGGCGCGATCAAGATTGGGGCGGTACCCATTCCTGTTAATACCATGCTTACTTCCGATGATTATGAGTATTATCTGAACGACAGCAGGACAAAGGTGCTTTTTGTGTCGGAAGAGCTGGTTCACTTAGTGGCGAATATTAAAGGGGATCTTCATTATCTGCGGGATATGGTGATCGTTTCTGAAAAAGATGGGGCATGGGCCCCCTTCAAGCAAAAGTACAGGCAAGCTTCCGCCGCACTCAAACCGGCTTTAACCACCAGGGACGATGTGGGTTTTTGGCTTTATAGTTCCGGCTCCACCGGCTCTCCCAAAGGAGCTATCCATTCCCAGTATGACATGGTGGTGAGCGCCCAATCCTATGCCAAGGGTGTGCTGGGACTGACGGAGGATGATATCATTTACTCCGGGGCACGTCTCTTTTTCGCCTACGGCTTGGGCAACAGCATGTATTTCCCTCTGGAACTGGGAGCTTCGGCTGTGTTAAATCCCCTTCCTCCTACGCCAAAAAATGTCTTTCAATGTATGGAGCGTTTTCGTCCCACTGTATTTTTCGGTGTGCCTACCCTTTACGGCCAGATACTTGAATATAAGGAAAAGCTGGATCGGGAAGGGGGTAAAAAACCGGATCCCTATGCTGAACATGAATTTTCTTCCGTACGTATCTGCGTTTCAGGCGGTGAAGCCCTCCCCACTGTTCTTTATGACCGCTGGAAAGCCCGTTTCGGACTGGAGATTTTGGATGGGATAGGTTCTACGGAAATGCTGCATATTTTTCTTTCAAACCGTCCCGGAGACATACGGCCCGGCTCCACCGGGAAACCGGTTCCCGGCTACGCATTAAAATTAGTTGATGATGATGGCAAGGAAGTGCCGCAGGGCGAGATCGGCACACTGCTGGTCAAAGGAGACAGTGCTGCTCAGCAGTACTGGCGCAAGCGGGATAAATCCCGCCAGACGATGCAGGGCGAGTGGGTGAATACGGGGGATAAATATTCCATAGACAAGGATGGTTATTACTGGTGCGCCGGCCGGGCCGACGATATGCTCAAAGTGGGGGGCATCTGGGTTTCACCCGTTGAAGTGGAGAATTGCATTAACAGCCACCCTGCCGTTCGGGAAAGCGCCGTAGTGGGATACTCCGATGATCAGGGACTAATTAAACCTAAGGCCTACGTAGTGTTGCGTGAAGGGGTTAACGGCTCAGAAAACATGGGCGAAGAATTGAAAAAGTGGGTGCTGGATCGGCTGGCCAAATTTAAATATCCCCGCTGGGTGGAGATAGTTTCGGCATTGCCGAAAAGCTCCACCGGCAAGATCCAGCGCTACAAACTGCGCTAGCCCGATGGGGGCATTTCATATATTCTAACAGTAATTACACAGGCGGGGAATGGCAATTTCAGCTATGCCGAACTTTTCAGCCTTTACCTGCTCCCCCGAGGCAACGTGTAACATCAAATATAACAGCTCTTCGCCCAGCTGCTGCACTGTCTTTTTATGTTTTAAGCTGTCACTTGTATCAAAGTCAATAAAATCGTTCATCCACTCATAGGTCCTTGCATTACCGGTGATTTTTATAACAGGCGCGATGGGGTTGCCCGCAGGAGTGCCGCGACCGGTAGTGAATATGGTAATCTGCGAACCACCAGCGGTCATTTCCGATACAGAGCAAACATCATAAGCGCAAGTATCCATAATGACGATTCCCTTTTTATCAACCAACTCACAGGATTTGTATACCGCCTCAATGGGACGGGAACCGGCCTTATGAATACAGCCGAGAGACTTTTCTTCTAATGTGGTAATGCCACCCTCTTTGTTTCCCTGAGATGGATTGCCACTGCGCAGGCTTTCACCGATGGAAGCAAACTGCGCTTCAAATTCCTCAACAATTTTTATAATCTGCCGGCCAATTTCAGGTGTGCGTGCCTGTTTGGCCAGGATATGTTCGGCTCCGACAAACTCAGACGTTTCGCTGATAATCACGGTGGCGCCAAGATCGGAGAGACGGTCGCTTACGTTGCCGACTACCAGATTGGAGGATAACCCTGAGGTCGGGTCGGAGCCGCCGCAGTTTGTGCCTAGAATCAACTGTGAAACATCACAGGGTATGCGCTGGCACTGATTAGCCTGTGCCACCAGTTTGCCAACAATTTCTTTTCCCTTTTCCACTGTCCGCATTATGCCACCCGTTTCCTGGATCCCAACATATTCAACAGTTTTGTTTGTTTTCTTCGCGATTGCCTCTTTCAGTAGCTCCCAATGAAGCTGCTCACAACCCAAACCGACAACAAGCGTACTGTGAATATTGGGATTAGCCGCAAAACCGGACATAAAGTTAAGCGTCACCATCTGGTCTTTATAAACCTGCCCGCAACCGTGCTGATTGTTGAAGTTAACGGCACCGGGCACTCCATTGACAATCAAGCGGGCAACATCACTTGAGCACGCACACGTAGGCATCACCAATACGTGGTTGCGCACCCCGACCCGGCCATCTGAGCGCATGTAACCAGAGAATTGCATAGTCATATTCCTTTCAAGTTTATTCGGGCATTTACCGGGAATTTAACTTTTATTTGGGTTTTTCACTGCTTAAATTGTGAGTATGCACATGATCGCCTATAGCAATATCTTTAGTTGCGCACCCAATGACTTCACCATATTTATATATTTTTTCTCCTATATTTACTTTCCTGATGGCAACCTTGTGATATACCGGAATGTTTGTGTTGGCATAAACCGGTTTTTCACAGGAGGAATATGTAATCGGCTCTCCTTTGGTTATGGCAATAATTACAGTAACAACACTATCATTAGGCTTGATGATTATTGCTTTTTCCATAGGCTGCCTCCTCTCAACAAGCTTGCATATCTCAATACTACACCCTGCTTACAGATTCTGCAAGCTTGGCGTGGCCAGAGGATAACTTCATGCGGCTTTACAGGCATTTGCTTTATCCGGAACTATTTAAGGATACGTGGGTGAAATTGCTCCACCGGCCCTTGGTAAGGTTTTCCCCGACTCAGCCGGTGGGGCTTTTTCATGTAGGTGACAGCCATCTGCTGGCAAAAGCTGTAGCAGCGCAGGCAAAGGATGCAGACACCCTGCGTTTTGATTTCGCTGCCTTCCTGGATCAGGTTTCCCGATGGGCATAAGAAGGTGCAGCTGCCGCAGTTGGTGCAGCGCGTTAGATCTACACCGATATCATCGCGTAAACGGTGAAAGAAACGGCGAAAGGGCAGGCGCTGCATGTTTCCCGTCAGCAAGGCAGCCAAGTTGAAGCCACGCAGAAAAGGCCTTCCATCGGCAATGCGCCCGGCGAAACTTTTAATCTTTACAGCCGTTTTGGTCAGTCTGCGGGCCAGTTTTCCGGGATCGTTGGTATACGGCAGGAATGAAGCAACGGTTACACTAACATTGTTGGGCATGCAGAAATGCTCCGCCCAACTGACTTGATACCCCAAGCCTTGCAGCAACTGAGCGCCTACCCGGGCACCGTCTCCCGACCATAGCCATTGGGTACAAAAAACGAAAGCCTTTTTACCTTTTACCGGCGCGAGGCTGCTGATAAAATCTTTCATCACTTGGGGCAAGTCTGAACCGTAGATTGGGTAGGCAATTCCGACCACGTTGTTTTCCGCAATTATGCAGCCGGTATCGCCAGGCGTCAACTGCTCAATGGAGCGGCTGCGTGTTTCTATACCCCTTGCCCGCAGTTCGGCAGCCAAAGTCTCTGCTGCCCACCAGGTATTCCCCGTCCCGGAAAAGTATAAGATCACTACACTTTCCATCTAAAACAGCCCGCTTTCATCTAACCGGTCTGTATGCCTAAAAAATAATTGGCTTGCAGGATAAGATACCAGCATATTATTTTGATGTTTGCTGCCCTTATTCCTGCAATATTTATTTGCCACAGATTGTCAGGCGATTGTTTAATCCACATCGACTCTGCCGCTTAGCAGGTATGTCAGGCTCATGTATTGCAGAATCAGCGTCGCGGTTGTTATAATGACGTTTCTCCGGAGCTCGTTCCAGGGTGTTTGCAATAAAATGTCACCGGCGAGGATAAAGCCCTCCGTCAGACCGGCCACCGGTGCCGTCACTAATCCCAAGAGGTTCAGGTTTACCTGAAATACCAGCAGGTAGATCACCAGAAAAACGGCCGAAAACCCCAGGAAGGCAGCGCATGACCGCCCTCCGGCGGCGGCATACCCGGAAAGAAAAAGCATTAAAGTGATCATGCTGAACGAGGTAGCGTATAGGCCGAAGGAGAAGATATTTGCCGCTGCCAAAAGAGTTGCGCCGCCCGGCATCAGGGTAGAGGCAAAGGGGTGAAACGAGACCCAAAAGGCTATGAAGATCAAAGCAACGGTAAATACCATCACGAGGTGGGAGGCGACTATTTTGCCCGGCCCTTGCGGGATCTGCTGATACGGCAGGTACAACAAAGTTATTCCCCGGCCAAATACTACATCTAAAATAAATATCAAGTTAATAACCATTAATAAAAACCAAACGGCCAGCATTACGCTTTGCCGCAAAAACTCCGGCAGTGCAGGGGCAAACAGGTGTGAGGTCAGGCTGAACAGCAGATAGATCACCAGAAACCACAGGCGGCTTCCCAGTGCCAGAAAAGAGTATTTGATCAGTGCCGGCAATTTGCATCCCCCCCCTTAAAAAATGACTTTAATCCTGACCCTGATGCATCTTAATAATTGCTGTATTTTTCCAGCAGGCAAGCGGCGCTGTAAAGTAAAACAGCGCTTGACGCGTAAACGATCAGCGCCAGCAGGGAAAGTGAGATGGCTATATATTCGGTGAACACCATGGAATGTAGAGGAACAATTACGATCATGACCCAAAAAATAGAAAACATGACTGATGAGTCATCTGCACGCCACCAGGCAAGCTTGCGCAGAAATCTAAGTTTCTTGGGCAATATCAGCCGGTCCTTCAGCGCACTGCCGGCAGCCAATTGGCAGACGAAGGTTGATTGGGCCAAAATATACAGTCCCGTGAGCATCAGCCACTGCCACCCGTCGAAAAATTGAAGGCCGGGCTGATGCCGGAAAGCGATGGTAAGGGCTAAGTAGCAGGCAGCGTAAGTGGCCCAGACCGGCAGCGAGGCGAGCAAGATAGACAGAAGCGACCAAAGCTGTGGTAGCGGTATCAACAGCGGCAAACGTTCCCACGTCGAGAATGCGGGGATATAATGCCGGTAATGGCTAGCTGAAATGCTAAGCACGCCATAAAAAAGAAGAAGTGAGCTGAGCTGTAAAATCGTGCCGGCAGATACGCCGAAGAGGTGGTGGCTCAACCAGCCCAGGAGCGTCAACATAGGCATGATGCCGAGGATCACTTTCATTTCCAAACTGCGATACTGTATCAATTGATATTTAAGTAGCTTTTTCATTGCGGAAAACCTCCAGATAATACTCCCCGATAGACTGGCCGCTGTTTTGTCTGATCTCGTCGGCGGCGATCTCCCGGATCACCTCTCCGCGGTGCAGGAGTTTCACCTCGTCCAGCAACCCCTCCACGTAGTCGATGTGGTGAGTGGCCAGAATCATCGTGCTCTCCTGATCGAAGGTATTAAGCATAATGTCGATGATCTTCTCCCTGGTGACCGGGTCGACGCCGTCGAAAGCCTCATCGAGCAAAAAGAGGCGGGCGCGCCGCGACAGCACGACAGCCAGCTTCAACCGCGCCTTCATACCCTTGGAGAGACTTCTGACAGGCGAGGACTTCTCCAGTTCCAACTCATGCAGCAGATGCTCGGCCTTCGCCCGATCGAAGTCGGCGAAAAAGTCGCTGAAGTAGTTTACGGCGTCGGCTACCCGCATCCAGTCAAAAAAGTAATCGCCATCGGGAAGGTAAGCCACTTTAGCCTTGGTGGCCAGCCCCGGCCTGACGCCGTCGATTAAGACCTGCCCCTGGTAAATCATGATCAGGGCGGCGCAAACTTTTAAAAAGGTGGTCTTACCGGCGGCATTAGGCCCCAGCAATCCGTAAATTTTGCCTTGCTCAAAGCGGCAGTTGACGCCGTTTAGAGCCGTTTTTTCGCCGTAGCGCTTTATTAGATTGGAAACGGATAGGATTTCGCCCACAAAGCTCACTCCTTTTTGCGGTCTTGTTTTTTTAGCAAGTGCCTTGGTCACCTTTGGCGCGGGCTAAAAAATGCTGAAGATGTTTAAGAATCTCTGCCGGGCTAAATCCCAGCCGCAAAAGCTCACTGACGAAGCGAGAGGTGGCGCTTTCGGCTATCTCTTCTCTCAGTTTACGCGCTAAATGCTCGCCTGTACTGACAAAAGTGCCCAGCCCCTTTTGCTTGGTGATAATACGCTCCTGCTCGAGCAGGGCATACACTCTGGTCACAGTGTTGGGATTAACTCTCATGATGGCGGCCTGCTCCTTAATCGTAGGCAGTTGCATGCCCGGCGTCAGTTTGCCAAAAGCAATCTGGGCTTTGATCTCGCTCATGATCTGCTGATAGATCGGTTCGCGATCATTATAGCGCATTAATATTTCACCTCTATCCCTGCGGAGATGCTGGAACAGCCTAGCCGCAAGCTGTATGATACTTAGATAGTTTACTATTTATATAGTATTCTATACAAACACGTTTGCCTTGTCAAGAGGCGCAATGAACCTCTTTAAGCCCAGGTAAACCTGGCCGTAAAGTGCCGTAGAATCTTCGGCTCGTAGGCCAATGCCAGACCTTTAATGCTAGCCTTTCTTGCCTGCAGGCGGCGAAATGCCTCCGCGACAAAGGCTAAATGGTTGTCGGTATAGACACGCCGCGGAATGGCCAGGCGCAGCAGATCCAGTTCCGGTTTAATGTTCTTCCCGGTCAGGGGGTCACGGCCCGCCATCAGTGTGCCTATTTCCACCGCCCGGATGCCCCCTTCCCGGTAAAGCTCCACGCACAATGCGTGGGAGGGAAATTGTTCCTGCGGGATATGGGGTAGAAAACTTTTTCCATCCACAAATACTGCATGACCGCCCACCGGCTGCTGAATAATAACGCCCAGTTCCAGTATTTTTTTGCCCAAAAAAGCCACCTGGCTTATGCGCTGCTCAAGGTAATTCTCATCAATAACTTCGTACAGACCGCGGGCCAGCGCTTCCATATCCCGGCCCGCCATCCCGCCGTAAGTGATAAAACCCTCCAGGGGGACCAGTCTTTCTTTGGCTTTTTGCAGTAATTCAAGATCTTCCCTGATGCCGATCAGTCCGCCGATGTTAACAAGGCCGTCTTTTTTGGCACTCATGGTAAAGCCGTCTGCCAAGGCAAAAAACTCCCTGGTAATTTCTTTGATTGTCTTATCGGCATACCCTTGTTCACGCCGTTTGATAAAATAAGCGTTTTCGGCAAAGCGGGCCGCGTCGATAAATAAAGGCAGACTATACTTCCTGGCGATTGCGTTGACTTCCTTCATATTGGCCATGGAAACGGGTTGCCCGCCAACGCTGTTACAGGTAATGGTCATGAGGATAAAAGCTAGCTGTGAGGGTCCCTTATTTTTAATAAATGCTTCAAGCCTGTCGGTATCAATGTTTCCCTTAAAGGGATGGGCCAAACCAAGCTCAAAAGTTTTTTCCGTAACCAGGTTGACCCCTATCCCCCGGGCCAGTTGAATATGGGCCTGCGTTGTATCAAAATGCATATTTCCCGGAACATACTGTTCCTTGCCGATAAGTAAGGGGAAAAGAACATTCTCTGCCCCCCTGCCCTGGTGTGTGGGCAGAAAGTAGGGGTACGAAAAAATATCCTGGATTGATTTTTCCAGGTTATAGTAATTTCTGCTTCCTGCATATGATTCGTCCCCCAACATGATACCGGCCCACTGGTTATCGCTCATGGCCCCGGTGCCGCTGTCGGTTAATAAATCAATGAATACCTCCGCGCCGGAAAGCAGAAAGAGGTTCAACCCAGCTCTTTCCAGGGCCTTTTCCCTTTCCGCCCCTGACAACAGTTTTATCGGCTCAACAACTTTTATTCTGAACGGTTCGGCATTGGGCCAATCAGCATCGGACATAATCCTCATCCTTAGACGATAAAATGTTAAATTGGGGACGGGTTCATACGTCCCCGAACGATATGCCGACAGATTTGGCGGCACACACCAGCTCGCCATGCGGATCAACACGTTTCAACTCAGAAACGGCTGCTTTCAGAGGCACAGAATCAACTATACCTCCGTGCAGGCAGGCCATTTTCCCGAACTCACCGTTCATCGCCAGCTCCACTGCTTTTACTCCGAAGCGGGTACCTAAGATTCGGTCGAAGGGTGTAGGTGTTCCGCCGCGCTGCAGATGCCCAAGGACAGTAACGCGGGTTTCGACACCGCATTTTTGCTGGATTACTCTGGCCACCACGCCGGCTACACCGCCTAGTTTATCCAGAAGGGGATTACCCTCAACTTTATCCTGGTATACTAATTCACCGCCGGGCAGTTCGGCTCCTTCCGCCACAACCATGATCGAAAATTTTTTACCGGCCCGGAGGCGTACACCGATTTTTGCGCAGACAGCGTCGTAGGTGAAGGGGATTTCCGGTATGAGAATTACATCGGCGCCACCGGCCAAGCCGGAGTGGAGAGCAATCCAGCCCGCGTTTCGTCCCATTACTTCCAGAATCATCACGCGGTGATGAGATTCAGCGGTGGTATGAAGTTTATCAATGGCATCGGTAGCTGTGTTTAAAGCTGTGTCAAAACCAAATGTAAAATCAGTGGCCGAGAGGTCGTTGTCGATGCTCTTTGGAATCCCGATGGCCGGGACACCTTTTTTATATAATTCATGGGCAATGTGGAGGCTGCCGTCGCCTCCTACCACAATCAGCACATCTACGCCCATCTCCCGGAGGTTGGCAATAGCCCTGTCTGAGACATCCCCCCAGATGGTTTGGCCGTCTTTTTCTCCTACCGGATAGCGAAAGGGATTGTCCCGGTTGGTAGTACCCAAGATGGTGCCGCCGCGATGCAGGATGCCGGAAACATCTCTGTCATGCAAAAGGGAACAGCGGTTTTCAATGAGGCCGCCGAAGCCGTCCATAATCCCCAGCACTTCAATCCCGTAGCGGAAAAATGCCGTTTTGGCTACGGCACGGATCACTGCATTAAGGCCCGGACAGTCGCCGCCGCCGGTCAGTATGCCAAGCCGCTTAACTTTTGTACTATACATCTAAAGAACCTCCATTCAGTACCTGTTTTGCTGTTTCGCCGGGGACAGGAAGCAGATATATTATATACATCGATAATTTCTCTCACAAGTTTATATTTTTTAAACCATTCAGTTGACGCAATATTTCATTTAAATTGGCCTGCATTAGACTGAATGGCGCTTGAGGTACGCTTCGATATAGGACTGCACCTGGTCAGCCGGCCTGTAAATCCCGAAATGCCCTTCACACAGAATGTCGGCTCGCAGGTCAAGCAGTTTCTTCATTGATATTTTCCATTGCTCCATATGCGAGCCCCAGGATGTGTCAAAGGGGCCATGAATGTCTTGGCCGAATAATACCCTGGTTCCTTCCATATCCAGGTACGGGCTGATCCCGCCGGGGGTATGACCGGGTGTGAGGAGGCAGTGCAGCGTCAGATCCCCCACAGGCAGATCATTTATTTCGCCGCGCAACATTATGTCAACCGATACAGGCTGGTACTGCACCTTGTAGTACCAATCCGCTGTCAATTCGGTCCTGCCTTCGCCTACAGCCCGATCTTCCAGTTCGTGGGCTGCCACTTTTGCTCCCAGCGATTGAAAATATTGCAGCCCGCCGATATGGTCAATATGCCCATGCGTGGCCACCACATAATTCAACACAGACGGGTCCAGACCAAGCTTGCGAATGTTCTCCATGATCGCCCGGCAGGAGAAGCCAAGACCCGTGTCCACCAGGGCAAGCTCATCTCCTCCGTCCACCAAGTAAACGCAGCAATCCCTTTCGTCAGTCAGCTCTGGTCCACCGACCAAGTAGACACGTTCGCAGATCTTTTGCGGCTGTTTCATCTTTCACCATTCTTTCATGATTTATTTTTGCCAGCGCAAAATCTAACCCGCCAAACCAACGCAGAGCCACCCACCTTATCTCATTACCCGCTCTTTTGTTACTATACCATAATTGCGGGATTTTAGTGCAGAAATACTGTTATCAGGAAGTTTTAACCGCCGTTACCCATGCAACATGGGATGCGGGCTTGGCATGGGACGAATAAGTGAAACGGCAGAGCTATTGGAAAGGCTGCAGTTTCCCCTGGAAGGGGCAATTTTGACTGGGCACAACCAGCAACTGCAGCAGGCACTGGCTGGCAGGTTCAAGGTGAGCACCAATCGCTGGCAGGTCCTTCCTTTTGTTGAAAGGGTGGAACATTTGATGTGCCGGGCGGATTTTCTTATTTCCAAAGGAGGCGCCGTGACATTGAGTGAAGCGGCGGCATGCGGTTTGCCTGTTATCATCCACTGCCCTTTGCCGGGACAAGAAGAAGATAATGCCTCTGTGGCAGTCTCCGAGGGATGGGCTTGCCGGACAGGTGATCAGGATTCGCTGCGTAAGGCGGTTAAGTCCATCCTTGCCCCGCCCCGGGCAAACGTGAGGAAATGTCCCGCCTGGCCCGGGCAAGAGCTATGCCGCTGGCCGCAAAGCAAATTGCGCAAATAATATGTGAAGCATTAAAAACATGGGA